>JACCEA011207684.1_pt1 | contig 68812 bp, 56 predicted proteins | sample 7449851 | NCBI WGS metagenome assembly JACCEA01 (sample SAMN15323453, study PRJNA562643) | freshwater metagenome | isolation source: river surface water | place: USA:Blue River Watershed | collected 2017-08-18 | reverse complement strand
TCTGCATTTGAGTCCATTTATTTGCGACCAAAAGTTGGTAGGGCATCTAATCAAATGTTTAGAAACCATGCTGTTCAATATTTCTCATACCCTAATTTTAAATTTGAAACATTGAGAAAGAATTATCCTCCTGGTTCTTATGAAGGTTCTGCACCAGTGGCATTGAAAGAATGGATAACAATGAGGATTGAGGTGAATGGCGAAACAGCAGAGATGTTTGTAAACAATATGAAGTATTCTTCTTTTATCGTTGATAAAATGTTGGGGAAAGTTAAAAGAGGAGGGGTTGGTCTGTATGTTGACATTGCAACCATTGGATACTTTAAGGACTTGAAAGTAATAAAAAGAGCATACAAAGCTCCTGCAAACAAAGAAGAAAAACAGGATGACATATAGCCATTCGGCATCTTTAATAAATTAAACTTTTTAGTTTCAGTTTATTTTATATGATTTGAAACTAGTATTAAATGCATTAATATATAATATAAGTCCACAAAAAGGCTATCAGAAGTGATGGCCTTTTTTGTTAGAAATTTCTTTAATCTTATATTGCATTTGAAAATAGTGCTAATCTAAGTCATAGAAGCATTGATATCTAAGTTCTTTTCATTACGACTCCTTCCTAATTGATTGACTCACAATCTAATAATTGAGTCTAACGAATGTGATTAAAATAAACCCTCATGCCCTGGTGGGCCCACAGCCGAAAGGCCAGGTTTTGAGTTTTTTGACATCTTTGGTTTATCCAATATTTATTACTAATATGTACTTGCATTTGCTGTATAAATTAATTTTTTAAAAACTATATATTATGCTTGAATTTTTAGTCATCACCATAAGTGTTTTATTACTGCTATTTTTTAGCGTTGTAGTTGTCAATCAAGGGACCATCGCCATCATCACCCTATTTGGTAAGTACCAAAGAATTTTGCTGCCAGGATTAAGATTTAAAATCCCTTTGGTGGAGAGCATATTTAGAAGAGTGAGTATTCAAAATCAAAGTATTGAACTAGAATTTCAGGCGGTAACCATTGACCAAGCGAATGTTTATTTTAAGAGCATGTTACTTTACTCTGTTCAAAATGCCGAGGAAGAAACGATTAAAAAAGTAGCTTTTAAATTTATTAGCAATAAAGATCTAATGCAGGCACTTGTTAGAACCGTTGAAGGTAGTATTAGAGCCTATGTAGCCACAAAGCGTCAAGCCGAAGTACTGACAGCACGTAGAGAAATAGTTGACTTTGTAAAAGAACAAATTGATAATAGTTTAGAGGAGTGGGGATACCATTTACAAGACCTTCAAATCAATGACATCACATTTGATCAAGTGGTGATGGAAAGTATGAGCAAGGTTGTTGCAAGTAATAATTTAAAGGCTGCTGCCGAAAACGAAGGACAGGCTTTGTTAATTACAAAGACTAAAGCCGCCGAAGCTGAGGGTAATTCAATCAAGATATCAGCACAAGCCGAAAAAGAAGCAGCTCAATTAAGAGGTCAAGGTGTTGCCCTATTCAGACAGGAAGTGGCTAAGGGCATGACAGAAGCAGCAGAAGAGATGAAGCAAGCGAATTTAGATACCAATGTTATCCTGTTTAGTATGTGGACAGAAGCCATTAAGAATTTTGCAGAATTTGGTAAAGGCAATGTTATATTTTTAGATGGTAGCCCCGAAGGGATGGATAAAACAATGAAGCAAATGATGGGCTTAATTACGAAGAAAGAAAAGGAATAAAATAATATTTAGTTTGAAAATAAATAATGGCATTGTAAAACTATCTCAATTCATAATTGGAAGTAACTTATATATTAGTATTGTATCATTTATAATGATACTCGGTATAAATATTCAATTTAATTATGTTCTAAATACAGAGTACGCTATTTTTATTTTCTTTAGTACTCTTTCAAGTTATAATTTACATTGGTACTTTACTGAAATCCCAAAAAACAAAGCACTTATAGTTGAAGGGCAATTTAGGAATAATTTTAATGTAGAATATAAAAACACGATTTTAGGTTTATTTATTATTTCAAGTTTAATAAGTATTTACATTTTATGGATGAATCAGCATTGGATTCAATATGTACTTCCTGCTATCATCGCTACATTAATTTATTCAGCACCAAAATTCCCATTAAAACAATTTAAAAAACTAGAAGGTAAAGCTTATGTAAAAACATTTTATCTTGCTGCAGTCTGGTTATATGTAACAAATATTTTACCCATGCTACTAAATGGCACTTATTTGGATATAAACATGATTTTATATTTAATAGCCAACTACATTTTCATCTATATTATATGCTTATTGTTTGACTATAGAGATCAAGAAAATGAAGAATTAAATTATATTTTTATAAATAATATCAAATATTTTGAAAGCGTAATTTCAATCCTGATTGTTCTTTTTATGATACTCATAATGATGATGTTCGTAGTTGAAATTTCCTTCTCTATAATATTATCAATTCTTATACCTTTTATATTTCTATATACTTTAATAGCTAAGTCAAAGAGAACGAAATCCGATTATTGGTATTACTTTATTTTAGATGGATTAATGTGTGCCCCTTCAATCATAATAATCATTATAAAATACAGCACATTATTAACTTATAAACTCTTTGATTAGGCCCATATCCTTTTGCTTTAAAATAAAATCTGCAACAAGATTTAATGTGTGATTTGTTGAATTATAAGCAATGCCGATACCTGATTTTTTAACCATACAAATATCGTTTTCTCCATCTCCAATTGCAATAGTATTCGCTATGTCTATAGTTAACTCATTGCAAATAGAAACGAGTGCATGAGATTTGCAAATTTCATGATTACAGATACTTTTTGTGTTTGGAAGGAAAAATGATGGTATTTTTACCTCACCTGTTACAATGCTCTTGGAAAATTCTAATTCATTGGCTAAAGAAAAATCCAATCTTAACTTATTTACAAAATAATTAGTGATATAATCATAACTATCACTAATGATGCCAATTTTATAGCCTCTTTCTCTCAAATGGTAAATTAATTCTTCGGCATTTAAAGCAATAGGTATTGATTCAGCTACTTGAATCAATTCATTCACAGACTTGCCTTTTAATAACTTAGCTATTTGTTTGGTTCTTATAAATGGGTTTTGCTGAGAGCTTACAATGTCTAGCAATTCTGCTTGAAAACCAAATACTTCAGAACAAGTGTGAATAAAACTTTTAGTTAATAAAGTATTATCCATGTCAAATATGGCAATTTTAGATAACTGTTTTGACTTTTCACTTATAGCGAACTCCATCTGTTCTCTAATTACTTGAATATTCTCCAAAACCTCTAAATTCTTTTTCCCGAAATTTGTAGACTTTTCAATTATGGTGGAAGCAACTGCTTTTGACATTTTACCTAACTCTTCTAAAGATTGCATTCTATTTTCAATATTACCAATATTGATTTCTTGAATTTTAGCGCCTAATTTATACATATCAATTAAGATGCCGATATCAACTCCATATCCCTCTTCAAAATCTATTTTATTAAAAAATGATTTCTTCCCAGCAATCATGCCACTTAATGGTTGTATGAATACAGGAAAAGATGGATATAGAATTGACAGCAATGGTTTTGCAACCAATTCTGTAACTCTTCCCGCTTGTCTAGTGAAATATGATTTTACAAAATCTATGTGATCGTTAATGATAGGTCTAGTCATTAACTCAACAATATCCTTTGGATAAGTTGTAATGTCTGCATCTAAAAAAATAATAATTTCATTTTGTGCTATCAATAGTCCATCCTTCATCGATGCGCCTTTACCTAATTTAGTGCCAGTAATCACTTTTGCACCTGCATTGATTGAAATTTCTACCGTATTATCAAGGGATTTATCATCAACTACTATTATTTCACTTACTAAAGTTGACTTTTTTAGCAGCCCAATAACTTCTGAAATTGTTTTTTCTTCATTTAAAGCTGGTATAATAACACTTATCATTTTATAAATTTAATTTGAACCGAATCGTTTGGCAATCGCACTTTTAACCAATTAGCAACTTTTACGCTGTCGATTGATTTTTTATTGATTCTCTTTGATTGAACTTGGTTCAAAATAACTGTTATAATTTGATAATGTTGATTTGACGTAAATAAATTATTGTTAATTATATATCCTGTATCAATATTTTCATCAATATATTTTAATTCTTTAGCTATATCTGTATAATTTTCTTGCTTTTCTCTTAGGCTATCAATGATACCAGATAAAATATGATTTGTTTTTTCTAATATAAATTGCTCGTTAATATTGTCATTACTATTGATTTTTTCAAAAGTTGCCCCTTGGTTTATTTCAATTTTTGTATTTGTTAGATTGTAATTATTTTTCTTTTGTATTAATTCTCCTAGAAGCAATGAATCTAATTTCGCTCCAGCTAAAAATATTTGTATCTTATTATTTGAATACTTAATTGTTTTTTTCAGTACTATAGTATTAGTGAAATTGAATTCATTATTAACATATTTGTTTGCATTTCTGTTAAATTGGTTTTTATTCACTAAATCATACCCTAGATAAATACTTGGAATAATTGTTATAACGGAAACCCAAAATATGATTCTATTTGTTCTTACTACACTTTTACTTTTTTTTATTTCTTCAAGAGGATAGTTAATGAACTTCATGTATAAAAAAACTGCTAAAATTATAAAAACAGTATTGATAAAAAATAAATACAATGCTCCTAAACTATACGTTAACTGCCATGTGGCAATACCATACCCTGCAGTACATAGCGGCGGCATCAATGCAGTTGCAATTGCAACACCTGGTAAAATATTTCCTTTATTTTTAGTAGTTATTGCAGTTATACCGGCAAAGCCTCCAAAATAAGCAATCAATACATCATATATATTAGGTGTTGTCCTAGCCAATAATTCAGTCTGCGCATCATCGATTGGGCTTAAGAGAAAATATATTATTGATGTAATAAGGCTAATTAATGTTGCAAATAAATAATTTTTAACTGCATTTTTGATAAGTTCTACTTTATAAGTTGATGCGCCAAAACCTATTCCAATGATTGGACCCATTAATGGAGAAATTAACATTGCTCCTATTACGACAGCAGTTGAATTGATATTCAAACCCAATGATGCAATAAATATCGCAAAAACTAATACTATCAAATTGGCGCCTCTGAATCTTACACCTTGATTCACTAAATCATTTATATTATCAAATGAATCAAGATCTTGAGTTATTGAAAAATATTTTTTTATACTATTTAGCATACTTAAAAATACAATTATTATTTGTTATTGGAGAAACGACTTTTATATGATCTGTATTTAATTAAGCTTAGTGTTACTTACGATAGCAATCATTTGGTTTCTGCATTGGCCACTTTGAGGATTGTAAACAAAATGCCTAAACAAAATATTTTTATTGGTGTTACGGTTACACTGATCACAGTTATAATGAAAAATTTAGCTTTAGCTGTTATTGTTGGTGTAATTATTTCTGCATTAGTTTTCGCATACCTGAAAATAGTACCTTTTGGTGTTGATCGCTATAAAATTCTATTCTTGTCGCTTTGGTATAAAATGGATTATAAAAATATGCCCAATGCTAAGAAAAACAAGGCCTCAATCACCAATAAGTTGGTGGCAAACTGATTCACACGATTTATTTTCAAAGCAAAATTAATGGCAAGCATCAAGGCACTAATGAAAAACCAACAAATATAATTTAGTAGGGGTATCTGGCCATTCTCCCATGTCCAAAAATGCAATTTAATAGCAACCGGTTCTAAAATATAATCAAAGCAGGTAGCAATGGTTGCACCACCTATCACCACTGCTATTGCCAAGTTGGTTTCAGTCATTCGAAAAAGATACTTTTCTTGAACTAATCTTACAAACTGACTAAAAATGGAGCCTGCGCAAAAAACAATGATAAACCAGTTCAATCCAATCAAAAAAGGTACGCCAAATAATTTTGGTCCTAATACCATCCCGTATTGGTAATGTCCGAATAAAAGTCCTGTATTGACCCCAATCATTTCAGTTAACATACCAATTGTAAATACAACAATCAAAAAGACAATATGCTTTTTTGATATTTTATTTTCACTTTGTACAAGCAATAAAAACATGGTCAATAACACCATGGGCGTATTATTAACAAACCAATCTTTATAAGGCGTAAATAAAATACCTAGTACGCCAGTCACATGAAATAACAACGCCAAAAAAAGTGGGTAGTGTTTTTTTAAATAAAACATAGGCTAGTTAAAGGTTTGGGGAGTATTTATCCTTAATTAAATTTGATACAATTTCAGCACCTGACAAACAGAGGGGGATACCTCCACCTGGATGTACACTTCCGCCTACAAAATACAAACCTTTAATCTTCTTACTAAAATTAGGATGTCGCATGAAGGCTGCCATTTTATTATTGGAACTGGTTCCATATAAGGAACCCATATAAGAAGCAGTCTTTGACTCAATCGTTACCGGGCTTAATACTTCTGAAACCTCAATCAAAGAAGTAATATCTTCACCCAATATGGTATTTATTTTTTTAATAATGGCTTGACGATAAAATGCTTCTAAAGCAGACCAGTCCTGTCCAGTATTAGCAGGAACATTTACCATGACAAACCAATTTTCTTTTCCTACTGGTGCATGCATACCTGGCTCAATCTTGTTCGTAATATTAATATATACAGTGGGGTCTTCAAAAGGCAAGCCTGTATTAAAAATAGCGTTGAACTCTCCTTTATAATCTTTGCTAAAAAAAATATTGTGTACATCTAATTGCGGGAATATCTTATTGATTCCCCAATAAAAAATCAACGCACTACTACTCCTTTCTTGCTTTTTTATATTGGCTGCTTTTTTCGGCTGATCTAGTAAATGTTTGTAAGTAAAATATACGTCCATATTACTCACTACAATGGATGCATCATGTTTTTGTTGATCCACAATGACGCCATTGACACCATTTGCAGCAGTAGTAGTAATCTGTTGCACTGCTTTTCCAAAATAAAACTGTACACCTAATTTTAAGGCGAGTTGATACAATGCGTTTGTAATGCTAATCATACCACCCTTTGGATAAAAGGCGCCCTCATTGTGTTCCAAGTGGGAGATTAAAGAAAGCATTGCGGGCGCTTTGTATGGATTGCTCCCGTTATAAGTGGCAAATCGATTAAATAACTGTACCAATTTTGGCGAAGTGAAGGCACTTTCATTATAGTCATTTAAAGATTGGGTTAGATAGGCCAATTTTAATGAACTAAATGCTTTTAGAATGGGTGCCCTGAAAATAGTTTGTACAACATGTAATGAATGATGCAGAAAAATACCCGCAATATTTTTATACGCGCTAGAGGCAAAGTGTAAATATTGATAGATATTTTCGGAGGGTTCTTTCGTTTTCTCTTCTAACTCTTTAGCAAAATTATACTTATCTGTATATGCTCTTATACATGTCCCATCTTCATAAAAATAATTACAAGCGACTTCTAATTTTTCATAGCTAAAATAAGGCGCTATGGGTTCGTTAGCTAGTGCAAATAAATCTTCAATTAATTGAGGGCAAGTAAATAAACTAGGGCCAGCATCAAATCTGAATCCATTGGTTTCAAAATGACTCAGTTTGCCTCCAGGATAGTCATTTTTTTCAAGCACCTCCACTGCATATCCTTGTAATCGCAACCTAATGGCTGTTGCCATACCGCCAACACCAGCACCTATGATGATTACTTTTTGAGGAGACATATTATAATTAAGGGCGTGAAATTACTGCTCTTATTGTAGATTCAGCCACTATGTTTAATAAAAACAGGTTATTAGAAATTAATTATCTTATTGAGGCAGGTATTCAAATTTTTTAAGCTCCTCTAAAGAGATATATTGGAGTGTCTTAAGGTGTGTGGCTTTTAAAATAATTGGCGGTGCCACTCCAGCCTGATACGCTTCTATCCACCTTGATACACAAAGGCACCATTTATCTCCTTCCACCAGACCTTTGAAGCCAGTTGGTGGATAATCTGCCGTGAGGTCGTTTCCACTACTTTTTGAATATTGTAAAAAATCATTGGTCACCACAGCGCAAACAGTGTGTGTACCACGATCGTTGATACCGGTATTGCAACAACCATCTCTATAGGCACCTGTTATAGGATCTGTTCCACATATTATCAAAGGTTCGTTAAAAACGTTTAAAGCTGTTTCTTTCATTTGGTTAAATAAATACTATTTTCAATAGTTTTAAAACAATATTCATTCATAATTGTTCATAAAACTGAATAATGAAATCTAAAATTTGTGTGCTATGTCAAAAGGAAGCTACCACACTTTATAGAGTGCAGGTGTCCAAGGGAAAAATTTGGATTTTTGTGTGTACGGATTGTTGCAACAAAGTCAAGAAAGAACCAAATTATCGTTACGGAGGCACTTGGAAAGGAGATCGACACTAAGTAGCGGGACTTTATCAGCTCCCATACAAATCCATCGCTAGCCTAAATGTATTACAATGCGCTTCCACAATCACTTTAATATCGGGTGAATAACCACCTCCTAAGGCAACTGCAACAGGTATCTTATTTTGTTTCAAGAGATTGAATACAATGGCATCCCTTTGTTTGCATTCCTCAATTGTAATATTGAATTTTCCAAACTTATCCGTATTCAAAACATCTACACCTGCAAGGTAAAAAGCAAAATCTGGTTGAACCTGCTCAATCAATCTAGGAAGAATTTCCCCTAAAGTTGCTAGATAGGTGGCGCCATCTGTGCCATCAGGCAAGCCAATATCCAAATCGGATTGTTCTTTATGAAAAGGATAATTGGTGGCGCCATGCATACTAAATGTAAAAACCTGCTCCTTATTTTCCATTATTTTAGCCGTACCATTACCCTGATGCACATCTAAATCAATGATTAAAATTTTCTTAGCGAGGTTTTTTGAAAGTAAATAATTAGACGCGATCGCCATGTCGTTCAAAATACAAAATCCTTCACCTCTATCGCTAAATGCATGGTGCGTTCCACCAGCAATATTGAGTCCAACGCCATGATTTAATGCCGCCAAAGCCACGTCAATGGTGCCTTGCATGATAAACAATTCACGCTCAATTAAAGCGGGGGATTGTTGAAAGCCAATTTTTCTTTGTTCTGAAGGCGTTAATTGTTGCGCCATTATTTTCTCATAGTACGCCTCGGTATGCGTTAATAATACAATCTCTTTACTACAAATTTTTGGAGCAAAAAACTGTGCGGGTTCGCAAGTACCTTCATACATTAATTGAGCAGGGATTAACTCATATTTTAACATAGGGAACCGATGGTTCTCTGGTAAAGGATGCGCATAAATTGGTTCGAAGGCAATCTTAATCATTCATTAAAAATATTCAAACTATCGCAAATAAGTAAAAATGGTATCAAAATAAGTAAAATAGTTAGTTGTATAAATTAGTTTATTTGGATATTTGCGCTTTCAAAAATTTCTTACTAAAATTATGGTACAGCGATACAAATACCTCCTCCTTATTTATCTCTTCTTAGGCCTTTCAAAATCGTCATTAAGTCAATTCAACCTAGATAGCTCAAAATCTTCTTTTATTTACTCAGGAAATGTAAGCTACACCAATAATGGCTTCTCCATTATACCTACCTTTTCATTTAATAGCCCGGCAATCAATACGCAAATGAGCTGGAAAAAGAAAGATTTTAGTATTGAACCTGATATTCGTCTAGCTCCAGATCTTACAAAAGGAAGTATGTTGTTGTGGTTTCGATATGCTCTTATAAAGAAAAATAATTTTTCATTGAGAGCAGGTGTTCACCCTGCAATGAATTGGTTTCCTAAAAAAATTACAGAAAACGGCATTGAATCAGAATTGTATCAATTAAGAAGATTCCTTGCTTGGGAATTGGCCCCTACTATTAAAATCAATGAGCATATCAATACAGGCGTTTACTACCTCCAAGGAAATGGTTTGCAAAAGGACGGACCACAAACGACGCATTTCGTCAATCTATACTTAGGTTTTTCCAATCTTGCATTGAATGATGCATTCAGACTAAACATTACACCTGCAATTTATTATTTGTATTTAGATAAAAAAGAAGGTACTTATTTCACAGCAACTGGCTCTATTAGTCATAAGCGCTCCCCATTTAGTATTCAATCAAGTGTCAATCAAACCATTCAAACAAAGATAACTGGTGGAAAGGATTTTTTATGGAACGTGGCCCTTGTTTATAAACTAAAATAACGCTTTAGAAAAATTAAAGCTACCTGCAATGTTTCGCTAGAATTCTTCGGCTTTCTATTTTAACAGCAGTATGTTTTTTCATCCCCCAGATTTTTTCTCTTGCAAATCTACCTGCTGCGTCTAATTCAACAATGGGAGCAGGATAGGTTTTGCCAATCTCAATTTCATATAAAGCCTGTTCCATTTGACTCATTTTATAAGGCTCATGAATCAGTTCTTTAGGTAGCGCAGCAAGTTCAGGAACCCATTTTTTGATAAAGACACCTTCAGGATCATGATCCAAGCTTTGCTTTACAGGATTATACATCCTAATGGTATTGGTTCCTGTGGTACCCGCCTGCATTTGAAACTGAGGATAATGGATCCCAGGCTCATAATCTAAAAATAGTTGGGCTAAGTGGTACACGCCAACTCTCCAATCTTGAAATAAATGATGGCATAAAACACTCACTAGCATGGCACGCATCCTGAAATTAATCCAGCCAGTAGCTTGTAAACAACGCATACAGGCATCTACTAAGGGATAGCCTGTTAAACCTTCCTTCCATGCTTTAATATAAATTTCATTGTATTGGTGTTCTAACAATTCATACCCTGCATTTACACATTGTGTTTCATAACTACATTCCATTTCAAATTTTTGTATAAAATGACAATGCCATTTTAGCCTTGTCAACATATTTGAATAGGGACGTTTGTTTTGAAAGGTCTTCGAACCAAAATAAATAAACTGGTAAGCCTGCTTTACTGAAATATTACCCCAACTTAAATAGGGTGATAATCGAGCACAACTTACCCTGCTCTCATGTGGTTTACTGATATATTTACTATAATTTTCTCCACGTTCGTTTAAAAAACTATGTAAATATTTAAACCCAAATGTTTCGCCAGCAGGTTGGAAAGCAGATGGATAGGCACTCAATGTTTGAATTTGTTTTTCCGTTAAAGGGAATGGATTGTTTAATGCTAGTGGTTCTTGTAATGAAAACTGATTCTTGGTAATTGGCTCATGCATTTTGCTATACCATTGTTTATCCCATCCAAGTCTGTTTTTTAACCCCCTCACAATCCCATCCCTTTGAAATTCTTGCCAATTAATATTTTTATCCTTACAATACTTTAAAACTTGTTTATCTCGATCATAGGTCTTTTGTACTCCAGACTCTTGGTAACTAAAAATAGTGGCTATATCATATTGTAGTTGGATCGAATCTAGCACTTCAATCATAGAAGCGCTATACATTTCTACTACTTTATTAAATGGAAGCAGCTTTTTATTTAAATCCAAAATCGAATGGTACTGAAATTGCAAATGTCTTAAGCTAGTGTCTGGATAAGCCATCATCATTGGCTCAAAAACAAAAAGAATAAGATAGGGCAAGCCGCTTTCCTCGGCTTGTTGCATAGGAAGATGATCTTGAGAACGGATGTCTCTCTTTAACCAGACAATATTGATTTGTTTTTTGGCGCCCATGAAATTTCTTCTGCAAATATATCCACAATCTTGATTGCCAAAATCTATATTGTGTTAAACAAATTAGATATATTGACCATAAAAAGTGTAACATTCTTGGAGAAGTTTTAATTATACTATTTGTCGTAAACTATTTTAGGTTTAACTCAATAGATGTTTCGTTTATTATAAAGAAATCAAAATTTCTTAGCTCTTCTATTATTATATCAAATTTTAAGTACTCAATTTTTAAATATTTTCTTAAGTCTGCTTTGCTAATTTTTTGACATTTCTTTTCTTCAAATATTTTAATAATATCACCAACGACACCTTCCAATTTTACATCCTTATTCAAATTAAAATTAGAGACAATATTTGCATTTTTATTATTTATCATATCTGCAAGTTCAATAGGTTGAATCGCATTAAAAGTTAAATTAGCGTTAGGGTTGATATTCGTTTTTTGACTTTTTACAAAAGTCAGTGGATCAAGATGCAGGCCAGCTCGTTTTTCAAAATCTTTTCTGTAGTAGAGTGTTGATATTAGCAGCTGATTATTATACACTCCAGTGGTACTATTTAATTTGATGTCATATATGTTGATTAAAACACGAGCATTATAGGGAATGAAAATAAAAAATTCATTGGCGTATCTAATAGAAAGGCTGCTTAAATAAGTTGATGTTAGTTTAAGTAATTTATCTTCTGAAATATTTCGATAACGTACTGTCTTAGTATACACTAAGTAGGGTTCAACTCTAGGAATTACATCACAAGAATTAGCAAAGACATTAATAATAGGCGCTTCTTTTGAAATATCTAACTCATAATCGATATTTATTGATTCGTGAAAATCAAAAGGCTTTAAAAGCCTTAAAGCAAACTCTAAAGCTAAAGGCTTGTTGCCAGTTTCAAATTCATTCTTTAACCGATGAATGATAGAATGATATGTAAATTGGTCAATTGCCCTTTCCCATACTTCTACAATGGATTTATAAATATTTAACCATGAATGAAGTGCTTCTCTCATTTTTTGATTATTATCGATCTGTAATTTGATAGCCTCTAATTGACCATTTATATGCTTTTCAAATTGGTCATATTCGTTTTTTGATTGTTCAAATTCTTTTATGATCGATTTGTGTTCTTTTGATTTAAACCATGACCCCATTTTCTTATGTACATTATCATAAAATGTTAAGGTGCTTTCTAGTTCTTCTAATTTGTGTTTTTTGTAATATAATTGATCTTTTAACGAATCATAATTGGAATTTAATGCTTCTTCATCTTCTTTATAGTTAGAATTTGCCTTCTCAAATCCGTATTCTTTCATTTTAATATCTAATATGAATGCTTTTAAATTATTATTATTAGCATTTATATTCAAGTTGTCGTTAAAGATGTTATGATATACGTATATACTTAATAATTTTAAATAGGATAAATCCCCTCTGCAAATAGCAAATTGATAATCCGGCCATTCATCTTTAAGTTGCTTAAATGACTTGAAACTTGGGCTAATATCTTTTAACTGCTTTTCAATTTCGTATTCAAATGAAGGTGTAGTAGAAAATTCGTTCCAATTAAAGATTTTTGAGCTTTTTGAATGTAAATTTTGAATTGATTGTATGAAATTATTGTGATCATCTATAATTTCTAAGGCATTATCTTGTTCTTGGGCTTTTTCAGCAAGAATTCTATTTTTTTCAAGCAAATAAGCTTCTAATTTATTGGATTTAACTACTTGTTTATTTAAGAAATTAATTTCACTTTTTATTTTATTAATCTCTTCAAATTTATATTTTTCGAAATATTTTTTTTCAATTTTAGTAGCATCTGAGCTTTTAGTCAATTTGTACGGTGTTGACCATGCATCTTTAAAAAGTAAATTACTAAGCCACTTGCCTGTATTTTTACCTATCTCTCGTTTCAATGAATTAAAATAAACTGACATAACTTTAATTTTGATGAATGAATTTATTTAAAGACCACAATAATCTATTAAAACTCCCAAGATCAATTGCTCTTTGCCCTGTTAACATTGATGTATAGTATACCGCAACCCCGAATTTGTTCACTGGAGTCCCTATTCCATTATTTTTAAAATGCTCGAAATCATAACTTGGAAAATACTCATTAAGTGCTAAATCATTTTGTTTAATTAAAATATCTCTCGCTAATGTATTCTCAATAACAATAGCTTTTGGATTCATTTTTTTAACTGTACTTATAAATATTTTCAAGCATGCAGATCTAAATTCAGTATTTTGTTCTATGATTTTTGAAACCTTATTTTGAGATGTTTCACGAATTGGAAATAAATCCAAATGCTCCACTGAAACATTAATTTGCTTTTGTATTAATTTAAATTTTTTGAAGTAACTATAATTATTTTTAAATACAGCGTGAATGTCTCCAAGTATTTGTATGTTTTTTGAGACGTCCTCTAATTTGAAATAAAGATGATTATATTCAAGCTCTTTCATTTGTTGTAGATAATTAACACGAGCATCATTTAAACAATTAGATTGAATAAATTGGTATGACTTACGCAAATCGATAAACGATGGATTAATTCCCACAAATAAAACATCACAATTGTTTAATTCGTCATAAAACATTGGTGCTCGCTCCAAAAAACAACTTTTATCGTAGCTTAAAAAAAGTTCTAAAATTTGATGGTTATAAAACAATGCATTCATATAGAATTTGAATTAGATCAATTTTAATTGAATTAAAATATTACTACCATAATTTGGATTAGTCTCTCCCCCCGAGAAAATAACATCAAAAAAAATGGTAGTAATATATATACATATTTATATTTTTTATATAACATGTACATTCATACAAGTATAGTTAGATAATAGCATAGGACTTGGGTACATGATAGTACAAATAGAGTTTTGATATATTTGTTGGATATTTGGCATATTATTGTTTAGATAGATTATTATATATGCCAAAATTTGTTCAAGTAAGTGAAGATGAGCGTTTGTTTTTAAAAAGATCTATTGAGGAAAAGTTTGATGTAAAAATTATCAATACCAAGGATTGCAAGTTACTTTCAGAACTTATTTTTAAAAATATTAACGTATTAATCAGTTACAACACGTTAAGGAGGTTCTTCAATATTTTATCCAATTCGAATTTACCCAGCTTATATACTGTTAATTTATTATCTAATCTAGTTGGCTTTACTGATTTTATTACACTTAGGGAATACAGGATAAATTCTAACAGAGATTTCATTCATGAACATCTACATCTATTTCATTTTTCCGATCATATTAATTCAACAATTTTAAATGAAATCATTCCCCTTCTCAATGAGGATCATTGGGAAAATGTCTATCAAATTAGATCTTTAATAGACTTATTTATTAAAAAGCATAAAATTGAATCCCTCTCTATTTTCTTGGAAAAAGAAATTCTAGAACAGGATTGGGAGAAGATGTATAAATACTATGTTGCTTTCCAGCCAATACATATAGCGGCAAAATTAGACAACAAAATACTGACAAGTTTTATTAAAAAATATATTAATAATTCGAAAATAGTTCAACAGGTATTACTTCAGCTTTACGTCGAAGAAGACGCTTTAGAAGGCTATTATGGAGAATGGATAAATGCTTGCTCGAATTATTTAACGGCTGACATGGAAATATTCTGTGCATGTATTAAAATACAATACCATCATATAAAAAAAGACACAAAGAATGTAATTGAAACATTAGACTTTCTTAATATTCTTGTTAAAAACCATGCTCACAAAATACATCCAATTGTTTTAGGTAGAATTGCAGCCTGGAATTTTATAATTTACAAAGACAGCTCCTACCTTAAAAGGTATGTTGTAATGAACTCTGATATTATTGATAATATAGCAACAATAACATTTTTTTACAGACTGGTTTATTTATACGGAACCAAATTACAATTTGTACAATACGATTACATCGCTTTATTGCAAACCGACAATATTCAATTCAATAAAATGCCATTTAATATTAAAACAGAATTGTCAATGTATTATTTAATGCTTACTAGATATTACGTGGATATAAATGAAAAGGATTTGGCATTAAACACAATTCAAAAAATTGATATCCGTTATCAATTTTCATGTTCTTCTGATTTCTTTACAAAAGAATTTGAGCTGCTAAATGACACAATGAAGCGTTGGAAATAGCATTATTTAAAATCTATTTATTCTACCTATCCGCCTTATGCCCTTTGCCAATTGTTCTGTCCACGGGTAAGCCATATAAGGAATACAAGGATCTACTTAGCATGGCCCCCATCACTGACACATGGCTCTCGTCAGGAAATACAACCGACTCTACCTTTAAAGATGTATAGTTTCTGCTCTTTAAAACTTGAGCCAGTTTATTGGCCCTATTCGCAAACAGTTTATCTCCCTCTAAGCCGGCTGCAGAAATGAATACTTTCCCTGTTAACTGCTTTTTACTTTCAAAATATTTTTGTTCTAATTTAAATGGCTCGTCATTATTAACAAACAATGCCGCACTATTAATACCGAATCTTGAGCAGAATTTCTGAAGTAATTACCAATAGTAGGTTCCAATACTTGAGAAACTAAGGAAAAAGAAGTCACAGTTAATAAAAATGAAAATGCAATTTTCTTGATTATTATAGTTGGATTTTTTTGAAAGATAATGTAAGCTGTTTTAATTAAACTTTGCTGCTCTCTGTTTTTTCAAATATAGAGTAACGAAAAATATTTACCCTGTTTTAGGTCGTTTCCAAAAAGGAGTTTGGCTTGATTTACTTGTTGTGAAAAGCAATTTAGCGAGAGCAAACAGCATAAAATATATAGGACTGGCTTCATATTGAATAGATAACAATAAGGTTAAGTATAATGGAAAGGGTGATCTACTGTAATGAAAGTAGCCCAAAACAGACTCCACAGATACAATTTTAGATCTAAATCTGTTCCAAATTGGCATTTTGGAACATCTTAAGAGTGAGTAAGATGATTAAAAAGCGGCTAGGTTAATATATTGATGACTTAAATTAAATCTGCAAAATGAAAATTACTCTATTTGCGTTAATCTTACTATTTGGCATCCAAAACCTAAAAGCACAAAAACCTCTAACCCTTCAAGATGCAAAGAGCTTTCAAATAACTTCAAAATTAAATAATAGGGCATATCGCCTTAGCGTTTCCCTCCCGGAAGGTTACAGCCCAAAAAAGCAATATCCGGTTTTCTATATTTTGGACGGCTTTTATTCAGCTGCCATCGCACATGGTGCACATAGAACGCTAGAATTTTTCAAAGAGATAGAAGATGTGATTGTGGTCACCATATCAGGAAACGATCATAATAAAAACGAATGGTTTATTAATCGCTGGAGTGACTATTCCTACACGAAAGATCCTATAAATGACAGCGCTATGGTAAGGTCATGGAATTTACCTGCTGGTGGTCTTTTATCGGGCAAGGGTGACCAATTTTTACAAATTATAAAAGCAGAAATTATCCCTTTTATAGAAAATACATTTAGCACAAATGGCAAAAGGGGCATATCGGGTCATTCCTTAGGCGGCTTATATGTTGCGAATCTATTGTTTAATGCGACTGACGTATTCGAAAAATTTGGCATTAACAGTCCTTCTTTCAAAATGTGGAACAACAATGATATCATGTTGGCCGAGAGCGCATATTCAGAAAAACATTCAGCACTCAATGCAAAAGTAATACTATCATTCGGAGGATTAGAACCTGAAGACAATATTCAGAATTTAAAAATCTTTGAAAACCTATTGAAAGCGCACTATAAAAATATTGAAATAAAAAATGTGACTTTCGATTCTGAATCGCATGCATCCGTTGTGGCAACAACGATTAGCAGAAATTTATTATACCTATACCAACAAAAGAAATAAAATTATGGAAGTACATCACCACTCACATCATCCAAAAAAATGGAAGGAGTATATTACGGAATTTATAATGCTATTTGCGGCAGTAACGCTTGGCTTTTTTGCAGAAAATCAACGTGAGCATTTAATTGAAGGAAATCGTGAAAAACAATACATGCAAAGTCTCTACGAAGATTTAAGAAAAGATACCGCTATATTAAACAATTTAATAAGGTACGATACCATCCAAACTTCAAAACTTGATACCACTAATCAATTACTAATAGAAAATAAATTAGACGCAGATAAAATCAAACTGCTATATAGGTTAAATTTGAAAACTGCAGGTACAATGAGGTATAATTTAAGTGAACGTACTTCTGCTCAATTGAAAAATGCAGGCGGAATGCGTTTGGTAGAACTCCAAGAGCTAAGTAATAAGATTTCAGAATATTGGGTAAAATCAGAGAACTTAAAAGAATATAACACTTTTGTAGATGATTTAAAATTTAAAGCAAGAGAAATGTCTTATTCCATCTTTGATCAAAAATATTACACCAATGTTTCTAAAGGTATTGTTTCAGACAATGCTCAGCTAATGACAAATGATAAAATTACATTAACAGAGTATTCAAATAGATTGAATCACATTAATAATTCAATGAAAAATGTATTAATGCCTAGTATCAACAAGCATTATAAAAGGGCGGTTGAATTACTTTCTATTTTGAAAAATGAATATGATCTAAATGAAAATTCAGAGATAGATATGTCAGTTTTTTAACTAGTTTATGAAGCATGTAAAGTAGTAATAAATTAAATTATTTATTACTTACAAAAGAGGCCCCTATTGCTAGGGGCCTCTTTTATCTAAATTTAATATTAGAATCAACTTTAGTTTTTAACAGCTTTACCAAATCCTACAAAGTGTACGATTTTTCCATTCTCAAATCTAAACGCATCCATCCATTGGAATTTTTGTGACTTACCGTCTGCAAATACTAATTCTGCTTCGTCCCAGATATCAACCCACTGATGTCCGTTTTCAGCAACAACAGGGTAAATTGCAGTAATTTGGTAGTTTTTGAATGTAACACCTGCAAAGCCTTTTTCCATATACTCCAAGATACCTGCTTTTCCTTTGATAACTGTACCATCTTCTGCATTATAAGTAGCAGTGTCTGAGATCATATCTCCAGCTGCTTTGAAATCTTTCTCAAACAATACTTTGTGAAATTGCTCAGCCAATAGTACGTTTTTTTGATCACCCATCTTAAAATTGTCAGTGTAAGTTGGCTTGTAAAGGTGTTCTACTTTTTCAGTTGTAGCTTCAACTGTATCTGTTGTCTTTGTTTCAGTACTTGTACAAGCAGTAAAAGAAGCTACCACAAGTAATCCTAGAAATACTTTTTTCATAATTTGTGTTTTGTTTTAAATAATAAATTTATAGAGAACCCCATTGAATGATTTCAATAAAACATGAAACATTGTTCCAAAAACGCAATTAGGAACAAAACAATAAGTAATTAACCAAAATATTTACACCCCAAGCAAGTTTGAATCTTACTTTTACAATATTAGCATGATATTAAATTCAAGTATTTGATGCTTTAATTCATTTATATTTTTCTATTTTTGAGCTATGTCAAGTCAAAAAGATATCTTCGAAATCATGAAATCAGGAGGGGAGGTTCGCCAGGACCATCCTCAATATGCCGCATTTATGGAAATAGTGGCTACTACATTAAAGGAAGTGGCGATAATGAATAACATAGGAGATGTTGCTGAAATTAGAAACAAACTAAGTGAGATTATAGGAAGCAAAATTGAAGAAAGCACGGGCATATTTGCACCTTTTTATACTAATTTTGGCAAACATATACAAATAGGGAAAAACGTATTTATCAATCATGCCTGTTCCTTTTTAGATATGGGAGGCATCACAATAGAAGATGATGTGTTGATTGGACCTAGAGTGAATTTAGTGACCGAGAATCATCCCATTGATCCAAGCAATAGAAAAAATTTATTATGTAGTTCAATCCTTATTAAAAAGAATGCATGGATTGGCGCTGGTACAACGATACTTCCGGGTGTGACTGTTGGAGAAAATGCGGTGGTGGCAGCTGGTTCAGTAGTGACAAAAGATGTTCCAAATAATGCCATTGTTGCTGGCGTACCTGCAAAACATTTAAAAAATATTTAAATTATGAAATTTATTAAACTTGTCTTTGCCTTATTATTGATCTCTTTCAATACTCAGGCTCAAAATGTAAAAGATTTTACTTTGAATTCTGTAACAGATAAAAGTAGTTTCACATTAAGTAAATCAAAAGGGAAATATATAGCACTTCATTTTTTGTTAAAAACTGAATGCCCTTATTGTATTAGACATACCAGTGAATATTTTGACAAAGCAAGTTCATTGACAAACGTCATGCAGGTATTTATTAAGCCTGATAGTGAAAAGGAAATTAAGGAATGGGCCAGTAAACTAAAGTCTGCAAATAGTTTGCCAATTTATCAAGATGCTGATGCAAAACTGGCTGATCAATTTAACATTCCTAATGGATATCAATTTCATGGTCAAGTTGTTCATTACCCTGCCATGATCCTGATAAATGATCAAGGGCAAGAAGTATTTAGATATATTGGGAAAAATAATACTGACAGGTATTCTTTTGAACAGTTGAAAGCTAAAATAGAAGCTTTAAAAAACTAAAAATTAGAAATAATTAATTAGAAGCGCGCTAATTATAATATGAAGCTTCTAATTAATTTCACAGCTTCTTCTAAATTGGCAAATATAAATTTTGACATTTGCATAAATGCATAAGTAGCCTTGGGTGCAGCTGCTGGATAGGTTAAAGCAGTTAAATCTAATTTAGAATTAAAGATACAAAAAAGCGCCCCGTGAAATCACGGGGCGCATGCGTATTTATACCAATCTTACACTCGAAAATTTATAGCTTATTGGTTGTCATAAATTGGCCACTCAGAAGTGAACTTGCCATCTTTATTAATACCAAATGAATTAAACACTACTTGTTTAATTGCTTTACCATTTTTATGTTGTGCAGTTATTTCTACCCAAATGTGGCCGAACTTGCTGCCGTCAGCCATTGTAACTACTTCTACAATAGGTGTATTTAATTGGAAATTACCTTCGTAATTTGGTCTATCTTTTTTGAAAGTTTCAATCATGTCTTTAATTGGAACGCCCTTTACACTTGTATCAGCAGCCCATATATTATGAAAAGACACAGCAGAGTCGGCAAAGTAAGAAGTTAATTCATCCCAGTTACCGTTCGCAAAAGCAGTGAAGCTATTTTTCATTGCTTCAACATCAGGACCCGAAGTCACTACAGTTCCAGCTCCTGTTTCAACAATTTCCGTTGTTGTTGGCTCCGCTGGCTTTGTGCCACATGCCATTAAGAAAATCATTGCAGATGCAATTAAGAATGTTTTTTTCATGTTATTATTTTTTAAAATTAAACTAAAAACGATTAGATTTTATTTTTGATTTATCAAATCAACGATTGGCTTAGTGTTGTATAATCCCCACTCTTCTACAATTTTACCATCTTTGATACCATTCACTACATTTATAATTACTTTCACTTCCTTGTCTCCTTTCTTAATAATTAAATGTTGAAATGAAATCACATAATTTGTAACGCCATCTGGAGAGGCTTCTTTATTTACAACTTCCCAAATTGGATCAATTTTTTCCGTCTTATTAGTCAAGCCGTTTGCTTTGAAATAAGCAAAATTGCCCAAATTTTGTTCCAAAGTCATATCCGTGCCATTATCATGAAATTTTGCATTTTCTGCATAACTAGCTCTATAATTTACAGAATCCATTGCATCAAACGCCAATGACGTCTTTTTTACTAAGTCAATATTGGCTGAGCTGTCAAGATTATATCCTACCGCCTCTGCAGGATAAGCAGAAACACTAGTTGTTTCTGTTTTTGGAGAACATGCAATAATAGAACTTACTATAAAGCAAGTTAAAATGAACTTTTTCATACTTGAATTTAATGTTTGATGAAGCGGCAATTTAGGTCCAGGAATAGGCAGTTTATGTTCTTTTTGCTTATAATTTGTTCCTTTTGGCCATTTTGGAACATCTTATCCCTTAGGCATGTATCAATAAAAGACGGGGCTTAGTAGTTTTATTCCGACAAGATCAATTTTGAATCTTATTGCTTAAATAACAAATCAAACAAAAACATGAAAAAAACCATCTTTTTAGGCTTTGCCTTGACTGCCTTGTTGGCTAGTTGCTCTGAAGCACCAAAGACAGAATCTATTGTAGGCGTCTACAGTATGGACCAAGCGGTCGTATCTGACGAAACAATTGAAACTGTTAATTTAGCTTCAGAAGGAAATACGCAATTCAAATTGTATACCCCTGACGCTTACTTCTTTATCTATCAAGGTAAAGACTCTTCTGTTGGATTTGGCGTTGGCACTTATACTTTTGCTGCTGGTAAAATAGTAGAAACGAACATTTTCAATACAAATACGCTTGATACTGCTCAAGTGGCAAATTTAGACATCGTTCAATCTGAAAAAGGCTACACACAGTCTATCCCAGAATTTATGATGAATGGGAAAAAGTGGAGCTTAAAAGAAACTTATACTTCTATAGCGGCATCGGGCACATCTGCATTAGATGGCGTTTGGCACCAAACAAAAAGTATCAATGTAACTGGTCAAGATTCAGTAGTTAATACATATAATGAATATAAAGTTTACCATGCTGGTCATTTTATGTGGGCTGCTAGAGCTTTAGAGAATGCAACAAGCACTGACTATACTAAACAAGTTGGACAAGGTACATTTTCATTAAACAATAATGACTTGACTGAGAATTTAACTTTTTGTAGTAATAAAGCTTGGACAGGTAAATACAGTATTCCTGTTTCATTCAATGGTGCAGATGAGTTTACTCAAACAATCGTTGACACAGTTAATAAAGTAACTAGCATCAAGACTTACAAGCGTGTGAGCAAATAAATATTTAATTGTTTAGGTTGAAAAAATACGAAAAAGCCCTAGCAATTGCTGGGGCTTTTTAATGTACTGTCTCAATCATTTTTAGAAATAGATTCTTTTGCAGTTGCCCTTGCACTGAGTCCATTCATGCCGTATTTTAAAACAAAAGGGATGAGTATAGGTATCAGTCTACCAATAGTTGGTTCATAAAGCGTCACTAAGAATGAAATGACAAATAAAACAGGTACTACTAAAGTGAAATAAAAGCCCAATAGTATTCTCTCACGTGAAATAGTATGAGTTAAAATATGATGCTTAGGATTACTAACATAAAACCATAAAATTGCATTCATAGTTGCAGTTAAACATATATTCGCTACATAGATGCCATACGGCAAATGCAAAGCTGTTTCTGAAGCATATTCACCCAACAAGCCAGAGGTAAATGGCAATAAGACTACCGAGAAAAGAAACATCAAATTTAACCAGATAAGTCTGCTTGTGTATTTTTCTACATAACCAAAAATACGATGATGCACAGACCAATAATATCCAACAATACAAAAGCTTATTAAAAAGCCTAATAAAAGCAACCCCATATGCGCCAAACGATCCCATAATGCATGGTCTGTTGGATGCTCTAAAATAGGCACTTTGAATTCAATGACTAATAATGTAATAGCGATGGCAAAAACGCCATCTGTAAAAAATGAAATTCTGTCTAACTGAAAATGAAATTTGTTTGAGCTGTGTCCTGCTTCTGCCATAAATTATTTTTTTAATTGAGATTTAATAGATGCCAACACTTCAAGTTTTGATTTATTTCTTGTTGTATTAGCGGTTTTAGTGAAATATGCGTGTTTAGTTAAAAATTGATCCTGTATTTTTAACCAATCTTTTTCAGAGATGTTTTTCTTGAGTCTTAATTCTTGCAGTAACAATAAACTATTGTCTGCATAGTCGTTTCGTCCTAAATAATCTAAGTCTGCATCACAGATAATCTGTTCCAAGATGTTTGTCGGACTTTGTGGAATCTTAGTAGCCATGATCATCCCGGTAATTTTGTTGATTTTTTTTGCAGGAAAATCCATCGCATTCAATACTGTAGTTGCGTATTCCGCACCGCGTCCCTCATGCCTACCGGGCTCCCAAATATATCCTACGTCGTGCAACCATGCGGCTAGTTTTAAATCTGCAATATCATCTTTATTGATTTTTTCTTTTTTTGCAATGCGTTCTGACTGCACAACCACATCGCGGATATGTTTGATCGTATGGTAAGTATAGTCCTTAGGAAGGTGGTGGAGTAAAAAAGATTCAATCATGCCATACGCAACCTCATAATTAAAATCAGGCCGGTCGTAAAGCACTTCCTTGATCTCAATTGGTTTGACTTTGCCTTTTACTTTTACCGGATTGAGTTTTTTACTCTTTAATTTTTTATTGGTTTTAACATGCTTCCATACTGCATCCGATACAATTATTTCGTCTGCTTTAGCAACAGAACATAATCTAGATGCAAGGTTTACAGAATCACCAATCACTGTAAAATTCATTTGCTGCCTAGAACCAATATTACCGCTGATCACCTTTCCTCTATTAATACCTATGCCAATAGTTATAGGTAGTTTTGAATGAATGATTCTTTGCTGGTTAAATTCAATCAGTCGCTCTTGCATTTCAATGGCAGTGAGTACTGCATTTTCTGTATCCTGGTCGGTTGAATTCGGAGCTCCGTATATAACCATCAATGCATCTCCAATAATTTTATCCAGCGTACCATTGTATTTGAATATTATTTCAATCATTAAATTAAAATAATCATTCAAAGTCTCTACTACTTCATTGGGTGCCATCGTCTCCGACATGGAAGTAAATCCTCGAATGTCTGAAAATAAAATAGTGGCTTCTTGTTCTTGACCACCCAAATTCAACATCTCATCATTTTCTAAAAGCTGGTCAACAATCTGCTTTGACACGTACTTTTTAAAAGTCGACTTTAATTTATCTAAATTTGAAAGGTCTTCCATTGCCACAACCGAACCGATGGGTTCATTGCTATCATTCAACAAGGGAGAAACCGAAATATTCACAGCCGTTGTTTTCCCATTACAATCTAACTGCACTTCTGTTTCTGAAACAGTATCTAGCTCTAGCTCACATTTTGAAATAAGCTCGTTAATGATTTCATTGGATTCAAAAACGTATTCATAGTGATTGCCTATAACAATTTCTTTATCCAAATTAATAATTGCAGCTGCAGCCCTATTCACGTGATTGATCTCGCCCATTAAATTTGTAGTAAAGACGCCCGTCACAATTGATTGCATGACGTTGTCATTAAAGGTCTTGGCTTCTTTAATACTTTCTATGAGCTTAATATTATTATAGGCTACGCCCGCTTGCGTGGCAATAGCAGACAACATATTGGTATCGGACTCGTCAAAGGCAGATATACCCGATCTAGATTCTTTGTCAAATAATATAATCACTCCTACCAAATCTTTTTTATCTAGTAAGGGTGCAATTAAACCATGCGTACAATTTGTTCTAGTTAAAAAAGGATCATTTGAAATTTCAACATGTATCGCTTTACGATTCTGATTCACTTCATTAAAAAATCCTCTTTTCTTATTGAATATAATGCCCTTTAACGATTGGACATCAATATTAAATTCTGCTTCTATTTGAAATAAATCGGAATTGTTATTCTGCATTAATATCATACCAGAAGAAGCATTTAATACCGCACAAGATTTAATTAATATCTCCTCTAGCAATACAGAAACATGCTCAAATGAACTTAGCTCATTGGTAATGTCTAATAAAGTTTCTAATTCTAGGTACTTTAGCTGTAATTCGTTTATGTTAAACTGTTTACTCATTATAATCCACTTACCGCTTCTTCTTCTGTAGTAAATACAGTTGAATATTTTGTAAGGCCCATGATATTAAATGTTTTTGAAACAATTGGAGCTAGATTATAGTAACCAATCTTTCCATCCACTTCTTGTAATTTTTCAATGATTTCAATCAAAATAGACACACCAATACTATTCACTACTTTGGTTCCGGCCATATTGATTAAAAATTTATTCTGGCCTGCACTCATCTTGTCATAACAAATTGCAGAAATAGCTTCTCCGCCTTCATTATTTAAATAACCATCTGTTTCAATGATTACGATTGCGTTTGCCTCTCTTGTACTTTTTATAAATCCACTCATGTTATTTAAATTGTATATTTTATTAAATTTATTTATTGATATTCTTTTTCATTGTCACTGTTGTTCCTTCGCTATTGGATTCAAATTCTACAGAATCCATTAATTCTTGGATTAATTGTAATCCCCATCCACGCTTACGTTCTTCTTTGCCTATTTTATTTTCTATTTTAGGGATTTCAACTTTTGTTTTATCAAAGCCTATACCTTGATCAATCACTTTTACGACCAATGAATCCTCCTCAATTAAAAAGTGAATAAAGACATTGTTTTCGGCCTTTGAATGCTCAAATGCATTAATACATGCCTCAATAAGTGCCATACTAATTTCTCCTGCTTGATCTTCGGTAAGGTGCATATGCCTGGCTATCACTTCGGCAGTCTGTGTTGCGATTAATTCCATATTTGGAATAATTGGCAATTTTAATTCAACGCTCGGTTGTTTCATTTTTGATTGATTTAAAGATTTATTTATGTTTAATAATTACAATCGTAATATCGTCTGGATTATGTGCACCAGTAAGCCATTCGTCCGTTTGGCTCATTAATTCAGCGATTAAATTCTGTGCATCTAAATGGCTATACGTTGTTAGGATGGACTGAATTTTATGGTAATCAAAAAGTTCACCAGTTGCATTGGGCGCTTCTGCCAAACCATCAGATATAATTGCTAAAATATCCCCCTTGTTAAATTCCGTGTGGTGCTGGTCATATTCCACCATATTAAAACTACCTAATGGAATACCAGATAATAAAATCTCCTCTGTCGTTTTGCTTTGTGCACGATAAACAAAATACGGAGGCATACCTGCTGAACTCAAGGTCAATTGATTGCCTTTTAAATGTGCAATATTCAAACTCATCCTTAAAATGCCTAAATCCACCTTTTTCACCACCGTATTCAAAGCAGATAGCATTTTGTTTGGCGCCATTTGTGGCAAACCTATGATTCCTGCTTTGGTGATTGAAACCAACATGCCCGATGGGGTTCCGTGTCCTGTTGCATCTCCACAAATTGCATACAAGGAACCGTCTTCTTGTTCAAAGAAATCATAATAATCTCCTCCCACTTCGGTAGAAGTTCTTAAATAAGTAGCAATATCTAAATGACCAATATTGGGGTTGTTTTTAGGCAATAGTCTTTCTTGTAAAGCTTTGGCTTCTGCTAATTCTCCGTTTTTCCTTTCGTCTTCTAGTTTCTTTATCTGTGCCTTCTCTCTATATTTTGCAAATGCATAAATAAATACAGATAAGAAAATGAAATACAATAAGTAAGCCCACCATGTTCTCCAAATAGGTGGCGCAATTACAAACACCACACTTGCCCCAGTTTCATTCCAAACCCCGTCACTGTTTGCTGCTTTAACTCTAAAAGTATAGGTTCCCTCTCTTAAATTGGTATAAGATGCGAAACGTCTTTGACCAACATGAATCCAGTCTTCGTCATAGCCTTCCATTTTATAGGCATACTGGTTTTTAGTTGCGTCTCTAAAATTAAATGCCAAGAATTCAAAAGACAGATTATTACTCTTGTATTCGACTTCAATTGGTTGGGCCGTAATGGCAGACTCAATGTATATGACCGTATCCTTTGTGGCAAATTTTTGAATAATCACATTCGGCGGAACCGTATTCACTTTAATTGAATCGGAATAGAAGTAATTAAGTCCAGAAACTCCATTGTACATTATTTCATCCTGTTCTGTTTGAAATGAACTGGTGCTATTGAATTCATAATCTTGAACGCCTTCTTCAGGACCAAAGGTTTTAAACTGATTCGTATACGGATTGTATCTTATAAGGCCAAAATTGGAAGATATCCAAAGAATATTGTCTTTGCCTGCATGTATATCATATAAGTATAAATTAGGTATTCCGTCCTGAAGCGTTAGGAATACTTTTGTTTGTTTTTCTAAATCAACTTTGATTAATCCATTGCCGTAAGTGGCGATGAAAGCCATTTTATTGTCAACAACATGAAGTGATGGTCCAGAATACAGGTCATCTTCTTTTAAGAAATTCATGTCTTTTGTTAAAAGCCTTGCTTTGTGCTCTTTTTCATTGAATAAAAAGATGCCATCTTCATTTAAAACATAAAACTCGAATTGTGATTTTCTTTTAATGGCATAGATCCCTTTTTCTAATCCCTTAGGTAATGCATAAAATTGAAATACTAGCTTTCCGTTGGAGTCGGACAATATAATTGGCTTAGGACCTGCTATAATTACTTCCTTATTATAGGACATGAATTCAGCACCGTTAAGACCGTTAGCAGCATTAGGCAATAAAGTGTCTACATTTCCAATCGTTGTAAATACATCTTTATTAAAAGGTTTAATAAATAAGTTTAAGCCATAAAATGCATTCCCCGTAAACGCATAAATATTTCCCTTTGCGTCTTCCGAAAATTTCCAAGCCCTTAGGGTTGTTCCGTTGATGTTTTTTAGATAGGATTTTTTAATTTTATTTTTTCTGTCAATAGCTAGCACACCCCCTCCAGATATATATTCGCCTAACCAAATGATGCCTTTATGGTCTACCATCATTCCCCAAGTTGAACTAATCCCTAAATTAAAATCACTTGGAAATTTATTATTCATTAACCCAATGACCCTTTTTCCTGGATCATATTTTAAAAGGCCAGAAATAGCAGAGCCTATCCATATATTATGGTCTTTGTCTTCAAAAATATCCGCGTAATTGGATTCAATAATCCCGTTGTCTTTTGCATTCAACGGATTTAAATGAACAATTTTTTGGGTTATCAAATCAATAATGTCTATCCCTTTTCCAGTAATGGTTAACCATAATAAATTTTTGTGTTTATTATAATGAATGCCGTTCACATTATTGGAAGCAATTGAATTTTCATTGCCTTCTTGATGTTTGAAAATTTGAAGCGCTTTTGTTTTTGTATTATAAATGAATGCGCCTAGTTTATTGGCAACATAAATAGTATGGCCAATAATTTTAAGATCGTTCACTTGTACTAAAAATAAGGAGTCTGTCGAATTGAAAACCTTTTCTAATTTTTTTGTCTTTGTGTCAAAAAACTGTAATCCAATATTTGTCGCGATTAATAATTTTTCTTTTTCAAAACCTTTTACATGCATCACTCTCTCAGCTAGTACATCTCCCATTTTAGATTCAGGATGAACAGCAAAGTGTTCGTATTTTTTGGTGACCCTATCATAAGAGACCAAACCTGTACCTACTGTACCGAGCCATATTTTAGTGCTCAAAGTATCTATAAAAATACTTCGGGGCGTAGCTGCATAAAAAGGACGGTCATTATTTGCCTTAAACAAAGAATCCCTATAAGGTGTAGTGTAATTCGTCCATTTATCTGATCGTCGGTCTAGCATGGAGAAATGTCCATAATTATCGACTGTCCAAATATTCCCGTCTTTATCTTCTGTAATATCATACACCCATCCCGAAGAGCGCGAGTTTACATTTTTCTTGTCATGTGCATACTGTTTAAAAGTATACCCATCAAATCGATCCACCCCCGACTGGTTACCAACCCATAAATACCCAACCCTGTCTTGATAGATAGACATAGGTGAGCTTTGTGACATCCCATCCTTAATTAAATAAGTATCGAACATGTAGTCTGACACTTTTTGAGCAGAAGCATTGATTGCGATGGTCCCGAATAGGATAAGGTACACTGCAATGATGCAGGATTTTCTTATTTGTAAATTTTTATGTCTCATATAAAATGTTGAATAATTATTTATGTTTGATGATTACAATGGTGATGTCGTCTGGATTATGAGCGCCAGCAAGCCATTCATTGGTTTGGCAGTATAGTACTCGGGCATTGAGATAATAGGTTGAAAATGAAAAGACTAGAAGCGTATTCAAAATACATTTGCTAAGGCTCAAATACACCTTAAATGCAGTTCAATTTGTTCCTTATAGGCGAAATGGAACAAAAAAATTAGAATCAGGATTACATAGAATTAATGCTAATTGGACGTATTTTTGAGTATCTTGACCACTAAATATCAAGTAATCAGACCTTTATGGCTATTTTGTTTCCCCTTTTTGGCATTTTTACTTCTTTCATACTTATCTACTATCTAAGTTCATTAAATAGATCTAATATATTCTTAGCATTATTCTTCTTATGCTGCAATCTTGTGGTTTTGGTCTATTATGGACTACACTTTACAAAGAATATTTATTGGGAGGGGGTGTTTTTTGTCAACTGGCTGCCCTTGTCTTACTTGCTGGGTCCACTATTATTCTATTATGTCAAGACCACTTTGGCGGATAACAATAAATTACAAAAATTGGATTGGCTGCATCTGCTTCCAGCGATACTTACTGTTATTAACTGTTTACCTTTTACCACCCTACCTTTTGATCAAAAAGCAAGGATTGCACACGAGATTGTAAATATCACGGAGGACTATAGGCTTAATTTTTTATTCGTTTCCTTTGAGTTTATCTTGTTTTCAAGATCGGCGCATTTATTAATATACGCTTTGGGTTCTTTGGCTTATTTCTTAATTCATGCCAGGATTACTTTAAAGAAATTCAATCGCTTACCCTCGAACCATATGGTACTAAAGAAATGGTTCTTTTTACTTTGTGGGATTCAGATTGTAATTGCTGGAAATAGCATTGGTCATATGTTTACAGTTTATGGTTATCATTTTTCTATTCTTGGCATTCCATCTACAGAAATTTTTTCAGAGAAATACTATTTTGAAATTTGTGGAGGTGGCTTTTTCTTACAAAATATATTTTTATTTTTATTCCCTAAGATCCTTTATGGTAATGTGTCTTATACGGTTGAGCAAGGAAAAAACAATATTATAGATGAGCTTAAGTCAAGTATGCCTAAGAAGATGAAAGAGGCTGCTAGTATGCAAGATTTTGAAGAGACGATTCATAAATACCTAAAAGACAACCCATTTATACACAAAGAATTTTCTTTGTCACAAATGTCATTTGATTTGAAAATTCCAGAAAGAACCTTGTCTATCTACTTCAATAAAGAATTGAATTTAACCTTTAGCGAGTGGAGAAAGAACTTAAGGATTGACCATGTATGTAAAATGATCGAGCAGGGAGAGTCTAAAAATTTGACTATTGAGGCCATTTCCTCTAATGCAGGTTTTGCATCTAGATCTAAATTTATTGATGCATTTAAAGAGCGAAAGGGAGTAACCCCTTCCGCTTTTATAAAATCTTTAACTACAATAGAAGCTTAGCGAGCCATTAAACCTAACTGTCTAAAGAACTCTAGATTATCCATAAAGTCTTGTTCTTCTGTAATTTTTCCGTTTACAATGGTTGCAATTGTACAACCAATTACATCCACATCCTTATTTGTTGCTGGTATACCAAAGAAATTTCCAGTGTGCTTGCCTTTGAAATTCCAATATTTTACCACTTTATTGCCTTGTGCAACGGACTCTTTTACAGTAAACTGACGATTAGAAAAACCTGTGATATAGTTTGCATAATAGGCAATACAGTTTGCCTTGCCCATGGTTGCTGGCACTGTGTGTAACATTGCGTTTTCAGCATAAGCAGTGTCTAAAATATTGAGCTTGCCTTCATTAATCACTACATCCCAAACACGATTGTATTCTTTCACGTTTTTAGTAGCAGCGTCTAATTTTTGAGCAGAAATGGTAGTTACAGACATTGCACTTAATGCTAACAAGCTGAATAACATTTTTTTCATAATAGTCTTGATTTGATGAAACTCAAAACTATCTAATGCCATTTTGAATAAACTGTTTAGGCTTACCTAAAATGTTCCTTAATGGGAAATTGGAACAAATAAAACAATTTGTTCCAATTTCCCATTCTATAATTTTACTTAAAATTTAAAAACTTCTTATGGCTCTTACTCTGTTGGTATCATATGATACTTTATCGCCAGCACTTTGTAAGGTAGTCGTATCAAAATATTGGCCCCATGATGTTGTTTGATTTATTTCAGTAGAACTCCAATAAAATGCACTTGAAAAATTACCTACAACATCTTTAGCATTTCTTAATAAGCTCAATTCATGTTTTGATGGCAAGTACCAGTCTCCATAAGTTACGCCTCCATCAGTGACACTATACTCATTACATGCTCTTGCTGCATAAGTCTGTCCATCCCCATATCCTTGACTTGCGATAATTGTTGCTGTATTTTTTTTACCTGCACCTAATCCATCTGCTAAAGCAATTGTATATTTATTTGCACCTGCGTGCCATCTAATATTAAACGCTTGATCAGATGATGCTGCAATTAATCCATGCTGTCCATTATCATATACATAAAATACAATTCCTCCACCGTAAACTTCACCTACATAATGTGTAACTGATGCTGTCCAGGTCAATGTTCCGGAGCCTGTTGTAGTAAGTATTTGTCCAGAAGTTCCATGTGTATTTGGATAAGTAACAGTTCCTGCTGTAACCGTTCCAGCAGTTTTAACATCTGTGATATTTGCATTACCTATTTGTACCATATTACTATTAGACGCTATTGCTCCATAACCAATTGCAGTCGCATTGATTAAGTTAGCAGATTGCACATTGGCACCAGCACCGATAGCTGTATTGTTGGATCCTGTTTGATTATTGTATAAAGCGCCATAGCCTAGTGCAGTATTATTGCCTCCTGAAATATTTGAGCCTAATGCACTATTACCATATGCAATATTTTGTTCACCTATCGTATTATTATAAAGCGCATCAACCCCCATTGAAGTATTACCAGAACCTGTATTATTATTCGACAAGGAATTGGCCCCTACAGATGTATTAAAACTGGCATTTGTACTTTTGTATAGTGAAAACGCACCTACACTTGTATTTCTATTTCCTGAAGTATTATATGTAGTTGAATTGTGTCCAAAACTTGTATTATAATTTCCGACATTGTTTGCGTACAATGCCCAAGAACCATTCGCGGTATTATAATTGCCCTCCGTATTGGAATACAACGCCATATCTCCCGTCGCCGTGTTCTCAGATCCAATGGTGTTGGATCTTAAGGCATAATAACCTAAAGCAGTATTCTTTGCGCCTGTGGTGTTTACATACATTGCACTAGTTCCAACTACAGTATTTTCAGAACCAGACGTATTTGATTGTAAAGCATTAGCTCCTACTGCTATATTTAATGATCCAGATGTATTTGATTGTAATGCCTCGTTACCAATGGCTGTATTTGCATTACCAGAAATATTAAACCTCATTGATGTATTTCCAATAGCTGTATTATATTGACCAACACTATTGCTGGCTAAAGCAGTATTTCCTATAATCGTATTGCCAATAAGACTACTATTATTCCCTTTTCCAATTGTAAGTCCACTTATAGATGCATCCAATGGTGCAACAATTTTACCATCAGCCGAAATGGTAACCTTTTGTACAAATGAACCTGGCAAGCCATAACCAAAAACAAAATAATCATTTGTTGGATCGTCACCTGCACTAAAACTCATTTTGGCTTGATTGCCAGAAGAATAATGACTTATAAAAGCAGGATCATCAACATGAGGAAAATTTATAAGTGTTGACGCACTACCTCTACTACTTAGCCCTAATGATAATGCACCACTTGAAAATGTTTTATTACCTGCAATGGTTTGGTCTGCCGTTAAGTCCACGAAGTTTTGTGTACTAGTACCAGTACCTCCTTTTGCAATAGATAGGACTCCAGTGATATTTGATAAATCAGTTGTCGTTGGAGATGTCCAGGTTAAGGTACCAGAACCTGTCGTTGATAACACTTGGCCACTTAAGCCATCTGTATTAGGATAAGTCACCGCTCCTGAGGTTAATTTACCGACAGTTTTGACATCAGTGATAGACCCATTGCCTAATTTAATGGTATTACTTGTATTTACTATTGCCCCACTGCCAATTGCAGTAGCATTGTCTAAATTATTAGAAGCAACATTTGCATTATTACCAATTGCCGTATTGTTATTACCAATGGTATTTGTAGTTAATGCTGAATATCCTAAAGCCGTATTGTTATTACCTGTGGTATTATTAACTAATGAAAAAACACCTATTGCAGTGTTAGAACCGCCAGTGGTATTACTCAAAATTGATTGTAAGCCCATGGCAGTATTATAAATACCTGTTGAATTATTTGATAACGCACTTAAACCAATGCCACTATTAAATGAACCAGAAATATTGGATGCCAAAGTGCCAGTACCTATCGCAATGTTTGTAGTTGCAAAAGCACCGCTAGAATTTTGACCAATTCCAATATATACTCCATTAAAACTAGCACCATTACTAAATGTTTTAAAACCACTAACTGTCTGATTTGTATTTAAGTCTACAAAATTCTGTGTGCTCGTTCCTGTACCACCTTTTGCAATTGATAGCACTCCTGTTATATTAGACAAATCAGTTGTCGTTGGCGTTGTCCAAGTTAAAGTGCCTGATCCTGTACTTGATAACACTTGTCCATTTGTGCCATGCAGATTTGGATAAGTTACCGCACCAGTAGTTAACTTTCCTGCAGTTTTAACATCTGTAATATTTCCATTACCTAATTGTATTGAATTAGAAGCAGTTACTTGTGCATAATATCCAATTGCAGTCGCATTACTTAAATTATTGAACGCTACATCAGCCGCATAACCCAAAGTAGTATTATTGGAACCATTTGTTAGCGTATATAATGCACCCTCACCCACGGCAGTATTTCTATTTCCATCAATACTATTAAACAGAGCATTAAAGCCTATGCCTGTATTAGAATTTCCGGTAGTATTTTTCATGATTGTATTGGCTCCATGGGCCGTATTACTGCTACCAGAAATGTTATTTAATAAGGCCCACTCACCAAAAGAGGCATTGTTTACTCCAATCGTATTTGAGAGTAACGCTGTACTTCCCACAGCTGTATTATAATTACCAGTTGTGTTTGACCTTAAAGTATATGTACCTATACCTGTATTATTTTGACCAGTTGAATTATTAAATAAGGATTCAAAACCTAATGCGGTATTTGAGGATCCAATAGTATTATTTTTTAAAGTTCTTATTCCAACTGCCACATTTGCAATTCCATCAGTATTTGATACTAATGAGCCTTCTCCATTAGCTAAATTTTCAGCTGTTCTAATATCTAAAGTAGATCCATTATACCCTGTTAAAACTTCAAAATCGAAAGGACTATTCAAACTTGTCGTAGTAATTGTTTGACTTGACACGCCTGTTAATGTCGTCCATGTCAAAGTACCCGAACCTGTTGTAGACAATACTTGTCCGCTGATCCCATCAATATTTGGATAAGTGATTACACCTGTTGTCAATTTACCAACTGTTTTTACATCCGTAACATTATCGTTTCCTAACTGTATCGTATTGCTCGCATTTACAAGTGAACCATATCCAATAGCTGTCGAATTCGTTAAGTTGCCATTTGAAACATTCGCAGCACTACCAATTGCTGTGTTATAACTTCCTGTTGTCAAAGAAGAGAGCGTACTTGAACCAATCGAAGTATTATTTATACCTAAGGTATTATACCTCATAGCTCCTGCTCCAAAAGCAGCATTCGCATTACCTTCAGTATTTTTTTCTAATGCGTAAACTCCAAAAGCAGCATTACTGAATCCAGTAGTATTTAACAGTAATGTATAATAACCAAAAGCAGCATTTAAAGTCCCCGTTGTACTATTATATAATGAAGCGGTACCAAATGCGCTATTTTTATTTGACTTATTTCTACCTGTTCCCACTGTCATCCCATTCACTGTCAAATCATAATTCCCCAAATTCACCGGACCTGTCGCACCTGTATACGGCACAAAAGTAGCGGTAGCAGAAGCTGTACCCATTTTACTATTGAAAGTAATCCAATCTGTATAGTCTAAATATCCACTTTGATTATCACTTGCTCTAGGCAATGCAATAACCCCGGTACTCGCATCATAAGTTAATGGCGCTGTGGTGCTAATGGCGTTTCTTGCTTGGATGTTTGAATAATATTTATTGGTGCTGCCTTCTATAATATTATCAGTAGTAAGAGATACATTGGGACCAGCAAAACCATTCACGCTAGCAACGGAGCTTGGTGTTGCTAATTCAATCCAATTGCTAAGTGTAGACGCTGGCGTGGTGCTTAACACATAATTCTTACTATTATCAGTTCTAATGGCAATACTTCCTTCCACCGCATTACTTAAAGCCAGCATAGCGGATTCACTTGTAACCACATTAGCACTTTGGAATGAAATTGCAGGGATCTGCACAGATGGAATTTTTCCACTTGCATCTAATGTCGCAATACCATTATTAGCCGCTTTTTCTGATGCATTGATTTTATTATTGAAACTAGTCCAATCTGAGGAAGCTAAATAACCATTTACACCACTACTCGCTACGGGCATGCCTAAAACATTGGATACACGAGTTAATGGACTAGCCACAGTTAATGGAGATTCCACATTCACACCAATGGTCAAACCTAAATTAGTTCTTGCATCGTTCGCATTGTTCGCACCAGTGCCTCCATTTGCAATCGCTGCAACACCGGTTATATTGTTGGCATTGCCTGTGATATCACCGTTAATTTTTGAACCAGCAACACTGATAATTTTAGCATCTGATACACTTGCATTCATTAGCTGGTCCGTTCCAATAGCATTATTGGCAATTGCGGGTAAAGATGCAGTTCCTGTTAAAGCACCTGCTAGTAAGATTTTTCCTTTTGTCGCATCCGTTGCATCTGGCACACTAGATAAGATGGCATTGTCCACAAATGTTTTTACAGCTTTAACGGAAGGATATTTAATATCAGATGCAGCATCTGTAGCCACATTGGTAGATTTATTTGCTAACTCTTCTTTGGTATTTAATTGTATTATACTCGCTTTTAAATCCAATGCAGTTTGTGTAGATGTACTGATAGGTTTATTTAAATCAGTTGTATTATCTACCTCACCTAAGCCAACCATTGTTTTTGTAATACCAGTAACTGTGCCTGTGAATGCAGGAGATGCTAGATTTGCTTTTTCGTTTAAATTCAACGCTATTTTAAAATCTTCTAAATTATTTTTACCAGTTCCTCCTTTTGAAACTGGGACTATGCCATTGATATTAGTTGCATCAACAGATTCGGCATATTTTGCATAAGCTACACTTTGTAATTGAGTGGTTCCAATTAAAGTGAAATTTTCTCCACCTGTGATATCCATTTCTATTTTTAAAAACTTAGGAGCCAACTTCCAATCAATGGCATTGAAATTACCCAAAGTACTTAGCGCATTCGACCCGCCAATCACTACGCTAAATAGACCCTGCGCATTGGTGGTCGTTTTTCTGATTTCTGAAAACTCTACAGCACCTGTAGCCGAGCCTTGTACAATACTCAATCTTAAACTCATTTCTTGCGATGCTAGAATTACACCATTTTCATTTCTTGCAACACCTTGAAAGTTTAAACCCGATTGCCCAATGACTTGATTAGCACAAAACAGACTAATAATTAGTACAAATAATTTGATTGATTTCATGAACAGGAAGATTATAATTTGATGATTTTGTAGATGCCTATTTTATGATTGGCATTAACTGGCTTAAAGAAAACCTTTAGATAATAGATACCTGATGGAACTTGCTCTAAGGATAAATTTTTATAGAAGCGCTGGGAAAGCATTCCAAAATCCTGGCTTGAAACAATTTGAGACTTGGCGTCTAATAATTGCAATTTTAAATTACCCAAACTTGTAAATGAAGCTTTTAGATAGAGGACACCCAAAGTTGGGTTGGGGCCAATGACAATTTGATTGCCAAATACTGCAGGACCATACTCATTAATAGAGGTAACTACGTTAGACAAAGGTTGTAATACCCCTGTATTTAATTTAATTTTTTCAGCAGAAAAATAATCGATTGAAATAGATTCACCAATACTCCATTCTAATGTTTTAATAAATCCACCTCCATTATTTTGTGTGTGTGGCGTAATAGATTGTGCTATACTAGTACTATGAAAAAGTATAGTAACTATAAAAAAACAAAGTGGGGGCATCCTCATATCGTAAAACTACCCCAAAGAGATCCTTCAAAATATAGACCTTAAGGCCCTATTTTTTGAATTTTTAAAAAAAGATAAATAAGAATTTTATTTAATGCTTTAAAGGTTTCTTCTTGATCATGCCGCCCTTGGTATCTTTAACACTGTGCATCACTACAAATGCATTTGAATCAATTAATTCAATTGCTGTTTTAAGTTTATTCATCTCCAATCGGGTCACTACTGTATATAAAATATTTACTTCACCCATCTCACCTCTGGTTCCAAATCCTCTTTCTCCCTTGTATACAGTCACACCTCTACCCATTTTATGAATTACCATTTCTTTGATTTCTGTAAAATGAGTAGATACAATGGTTACGCCCATATACTCGTCAATGCCCTCAATGATAAAATCTAGGGTTTTAGAGGCTGAAAGATAGGTTACCATAGAAAACAAAGCAATTTCCACTGATAAAAAATACATCGCCGCAGAAAAAATCAACACATTGATGACGATTATAATATCCCCAATGGTAGTCCCTATTTTTTTACTCAAATAAATGGCTAAAATTTCTGTACCATCAATGACCGCGCCACCCCTGATCGTAAATCCTATCCCTGCTCCTAAAAAAGTACCTCCAAAAATGGCCACCAAGATATCGTTGTTCGTTACAATTGGAAACTCAACATAAGCAACACATATGGCTAAACCTATAATAGCCAATGTTGTTCGAATAGCAAACTGCTTCCCAATAATGCGAAACCCAAGTAGGATGAACGGGATATTGATGATAATTAATAGAAGGTATAAAGGAATCGAAGTAAGATTTGATATTAACAAAGAGATGCCTGTAGCGCCTCCATCGATAAAATGATTGGATAATAAAAAACCCTTAAATCCAAAACTAGCCGAAAATATACCCATCGTAATGAGTATAATATCCTTAATGGTGCTTTTAGTAATGATTAAAAAATCAAAATACGCCTTCGCATAAGAATAGCGAGAAAAATCAGCTATGGTTTTCTTTTCATGCAAACTTGTCTTAAACAGTAATTTTTTAAGTAGCTGATTCATGTTCAAATTTACAAAAATACCTAAACATGTACGTCGCTAAAAAGCAGGCAATTATAAAATAATCAATTAAACCTTATTTTTTTGTCCAAAAATTTCGAAGTAGCTGAAATAAAAGCATTAAACCAAAAAAAATAAGTACCAAGATTGCCCATATGGCTATGGAAGCTAGAAAAAACTCAATGATAAAAGTTCGATAACTCATGACCTGATCGGTATCCAATATGGATAATAAAGAAGTGATTGCACAAGCAAACAAATAAATTAAAAGGAGTTTAGACTGAAGTTTCATTTAAAATAAAGAATCAATAAGCCCAAGGTGTATTTAAGCAGGGGCATATTGATAATGATATAAGTAAAAACAATAGAAAATGTCAGAACGCTTGTACCTGTTCCCCCCCGAGCCCAGGTACAAGGTCTGATACTCTATTCCTTTCAATAGAGCAGAAATTACTTTTCTGTAAATTCAGATACAAAACTAGACTTTAGAAGGGTCTAACATATAGACCCTAAGGCTCATTTTTTAACTAGATATCGGGATTATTGGATGCCCATTTTAATAAACTATTTTTTTCATTAGAAAGATGGAGCTTCTGTATAATATTATGTCGATGGTTTTTGATCGTTTTTTCGGATACAAACAAGCTAGCTGCAATCTCTTTGCTACTCATTTGCTTTGCGATCAATTTTAATATTTTATACTCCGACAGGGTCAATGTCTCAATCGCAGTATTTTGTTTTTGCTTACTAATTATATAATTAAATGCCATTTGTACGGTTACCTTAACCTGTTCTTCCTTCCACGGTTTTACAATATAATTAAGCGGATCGGTCTCCTGAGCCTCAGTAATGGTTGCTAATTTTGTCACTGCTGTAATAAAGATGATGGATACATTGGGTTTTAATAAATTGGCCGCATGTGCAAAATCAATTCCTGTTTTATTGTGTTTTAAATTAATGTCACACATAATTAAGTGTGGATCAAATTCACCCATTGCTTCAATGGCTTGTTCAAAATGATCCACTATAAGTGTTGTATAACCGTCTTTGGTTAAAAACTCACTTAAATCAAGTGCTTGTAAAAGCTCATCTTCTAAAATTAATATTCTCTTTTCTCTCATCATCTTAAATACTAAATTTAATTGTATGTGTCACACCATTCAAATGTCCTAAGCTATACTCGGCTTCTAATTGCTGACACATTGTTTTTATTAATTTTAAACCCAAACTTGTTTCTTTCACCTCATTCATTTCGAATCCAGGGCCATTGTCTTTAATCGTTAAGACGCAATGTTTGTCTATGGCAACTAATTGAATGGTTACGTCAATTTGTTTTGTTTCTTTGGTTGCGTGTTTAAATACATTAGAAACAACTTCGTTAATAATCAAGCCCAACAAAATAATTTTCTCAAGCGTAATTTGTACCGCATCAATTGAATATTCAAAATGAATCAATTGACCTTCATTTTGGAATGAATGATATAGATGGTCAACTAGTTTTATAGTATACGCTTTAAAGTCTATCAATTCAATGTCACTCTCTGCATATAGACTCTCGTGCACAATTGCCATTGAGTTGATTCTGTTTTGTATAGCACTAACAAAATCAATCGTATCTTGGTCTACAATTCTTCTTTTTTGAATATTTAATAAACTATAAATGTTTTGTAAATTGTTTTTTACTCGATGGTGCAGCTCTTTTATAAGCTGTTCATTGTATTGACTTTTTTGAAGATTATTCTCAGCATAAATGACTAACAATTTATTTTTTGCCTCAATTAATTTTTTGCTTTTTTCTTTTTGCCTTAAATTTCTAAGCACAAGTAAGATGATGATCAAAAAAGAAATTAATCCTGCCACTGACAAATACAATTGACCCTCTTGGATACTAGACGAAAGCTTGGTCTTGACCAATTCGTTTTGTGTTTGGACCAATTCTTTTCTTCTTTTTTCAATTTCCATTTTACCTGTAAGCAAAGAAGACTGATTTTTTAAAACACTTGCTGTTGCCGCTTCGTTATACTGATTGTACTTTTGGAGGTAAAAAAGTGCAGAGTCGTTTTTTCCAATTGTCTGAAAATAGGTCGATTTTACTTTAAAATATTTAACCTCGGACTTGCCAATGGTTCGTCCTGACATATAATAAGCAACACTATCTAAGCAAATTTTTGCTTTTTGTAGCTCTCCAGTTTGAATATAACATATGCTTAATGGGAACAAACTATTTAACCTGTATTCACCCTTGCTCAAGCTCAAATAATACAAATGCATTTTTTTAGCTTTTACATAATCTCCTCTTTCAATGTAACAGTTGCCAATCAAGCCAGTAAACCATCCTTTCCAATAGACAAAATTGCCCTCTTCTTGGATCTGCCTTAATTCGATTTTCTTTAACAATTTTTCGGTTTCATTAAATCCTATTTTAAAATATTTTTCGGCGCTATCTAATTGCTTTGCTTCAAAAAACAAATCTCCTAATCTCAAAAAATAGGTAAGTCTTTTTCTAGAGTATTCCGATGGCAATGGCTCAAATAATTTATAGTCATTTACAGCCTCTTCATATAATCCACAGGATGCATAAATTTCCCAGAACGTTTTGATGAATCCATTTTCGACACGTTCATTCCTAATAGTTAATACATGATTCATTTTATTGAAGAATCTATATTCTTCTTCAAGCTTAATCAATACGCTTTCATAAAGCTGTTTATTCAATTTTTGCTTATTGGCATACATGTATTCAAGTACTGGCAATCCCTCTAAAAAGGCCGACCTTGTATGACAGACAAATGAAAGCGGATAGGCAATTTTTAGTCGCAATACGTCCTCTTTATTTTGAATTGCCAAACGGTAACGATACTCAAAAATTCTTTGCCATTCTTTTGCAGGCAATTTGTCGTAAATCACATTATGGTGGTTCCTGTTTAAGCTATCCCAAATATGAATTAAATGGAGGGTTTGCTTAATGGACATATCAGTGTCTACATTATAAATTCCAAGCTTGGCTAGTTCAACTGAATAAGACTTCTCATTTGACCTTTTGCTTAATTGAGCTTTGGCTGGTATTGAAAAAGTCAAACAAAAAGCAATAAATAGCAATAAAAGTGGACAATAAATGCGCATACGAATTTTATTCAAACTTGATATGCAGAAGCCTTGGGGGGAGAGGAAGGTCAGCAATTGATTTGTTTTTAAAAATAGGCCTTTTTCGTTATTTTAGCGAATCTATCTTAATGGTGCAATGCCTGTTTCAATCCATATTATGAAAAATTATATTTTAACTATTTGTTTGCTGTGCACCATCCTCCCAAATTCCAACGGACAAACAAAACAAGGCTTTAAAGTAGTCCCACTTGGTGTAAAAGGCGGTTTAGACGAGTCCAACCTTTCGGCTTATTTAGTGGCTGCAAATGGGAGTGACCAATACATTTGTTTAGATGCGGGCACCATTTACAAAGGGCTTGAACTTGCCATAAAAAATAAAACTTTGAAGGGTTTAAATCCTAGCCTTGTTCAACAAAAACAGATCAATAGTTATTTTATATCCCATGCGCATTTGGACCATACCGCTGGATTAATTATGAACTCCCCTAATGACAATGCTAAAAAGCTTTATGGATTACCCTCTGTGCTTGAAGTGTTTAAAAAAAACTATTTTACTTGGTCCGCTTGGGCCAATTTTGCAAATGAAGGCGAAGCCCCCATTTTAAAAAAATATTCCTACACGCCACTAGTAGCAGGTGAAGAAATTGCAGTGGAGGGTACGGGTTTATTTGTGAAGCCATTTATGTTAAGTCATGTGAAACCCTATGAGAGCACTGCTTTTCTTGTTAGAAATCAAGAAACTTATTTGCTATATCTTGGGGATACTGGTGCCGATAGTATTGAACAAAGCAATCAATTATTGCTGTTGTGGCAAGCCATTGCACCATTGATCATCAAAGGACAACTAAAGGGTTTGTTCATTGAAGTGTCTTTTGATAACAGTATTCCTGCAAAGTCTCTTTTTGGACACCTAACACCATCGCTTTTAATGGAAGAGATGAAAAAGCTGAACCAACTTAGCAATGGGAATTTAAAAAATACACCTATTTATATTACACATATAAAGCCTTGTGATGATTGTGAAACAAATATTCAACAACAAATTCGTAACGGCAATGAACTTGGCTTAAAAATGAGCTACCCCTCTCAGGCAAGTCCAATTACATTGTATGAATAATTCAATACCTTTAAATCAATAAAACACATATCATGTCAACAAAAATTACAGTCAACAACAACGGGTCTTTAAAAATAGAAGGAGATTTCACCATTGTAGATAGAGAAGGAAATGCCTATGATTTAGGCGGCAGAAATGTAGTAGGACTTTGTAGATGTGGATTAAGTAAGAATAAGCCGTTCTGCGACGGAGCACACAATGGTCAATTCGAACACCAAGCTACTGCATTCGCATTGCCTCCTAAGAAAGCATAATTAATTACACTCAACATTTTAAAAGATGAATAGAAGGAATTTTTTAAACTCAGCTGGCTTATTAACAATGGCAGGCTTAGTGAATACCCATCCATTATTTGCTCAAACTGGCTTAATTGATAAAGTGGGATTAGGTTTGTTTTCCATCCCAAATATGTTAGATAAAGACATGGATGGCGCTTTTGAAATGCTTTCTAAGATAGGATTCAAGGAGATTGAACCATTTGGCCCTTATCCATTTAGCACCGAAAAAGCAAGAACTTCTTGGGCTGCCATTACACCTAATTTAGGTTTTAAAGGAAGTGGCTATTTTGGCAAAAATACTTCCACATTCTTGTCTAGTGCAAAAGCAAATGGGTTAAGTATTCCTGCATTGCACACAGACTTTGATACACTATCTACCCAAATGGGCCCTTTAGCAGAAGCCGCAAATGAATTAGGCGCCAAGTATGTTGTCTTGCCTTCGATGCCCCCAGATAATAGAAAAAATTTAGACGACTATAAACACACTGCGGCTTTATTTAATCAAATTGGTGCAGAAGCAAAAAAATATGGCATTCGTTATGGTTACCATAACCATGGCTATGGATTACAGATGAGTAATGGCAAAATGCCTTTAGATATCATCTTTGACGAAACAGACCCAGCATTGGTATTTTTTGAAATGGACATTTATTGGACCATGGCAGGTGGCGCAAACCCTATCGATTTGTTCAAAAAACATCCAGGCAGGTATAAAATGATGCATATTAAAGACATGAAAGAACAAAAACGATTTTCGGGGGATGGTGGTGACCCAAGTCAATGGATTCCAATGTTCCCTTATATGACAAGTGCTGGTGACGGAGTCTTTGATTTGCCAAACATATTAAAGACTGCGAAACAAAACGGTGTAGACCATTTCTTTGTAGAGCAAGACAGGGTTGAAAATCCAGCTATTGCACTTAAGAAGAGTTTTGACTTTTTAAAAACACTTTAAAAATTGCACCTATCAAATTAGGCGCCTGATTTTAAAACGGCTACCACTTTTTCCATTTCTGCTACAGTACCAATACTTATTCTCAACCAAGTACTGTTTTGTTCAAAAGGCCTTGCGCCAGTAATATTATTAGCCAACAATAAAGCTGGTATGTCTTTTTTATAAGTTACTGTATTAAAATAAACAAAACTTGTAAAGGATTTAATGTGTGCTATACCAAGGTCCTCAAATCCTTTGTATAAAACGGCTTTTGCTTTAATATTTTCTTTTTTACAATGCGCTACAAAATCTTTGTCTTTAATTGCCGCTAATGCTCCTTGCATGGAAACGGCAGAAGGACCGGCATTGGCCCATGCCTGAAACTCATTCAATTGCTTTATAGTAGTTGGATGCGCTAATATATATCCTACTCTCGCTCCGGCCATGCCGAATGTTTTAGAAAATGTTTTTGCAATCACTAGGTTTGGATACCTGTCAATTAAATTTGACATAGATGGTACATCATAATAATCTGTATAAGCTTCATCTAATAATACAATTGTGTTATTAGCTACTTTATCAATAAAATTTTCCAATTCGCTTGTTGGGCTTACCGTGCCAGTTGGATTATTAGGATTGCATAAATAAACCATCCTAGTTTGCTCATCCATTGCATTCATTAACCCATTTAAATCATTGTGTTTGGAAGCAGTTAATGGAACCAACTTGGTTGGCAAACCCATTCTTCTTGCAGCTGGCATCCATAATTTAAAGGTAGGCTCAGAAGCCACCACATTTCCTTTTTTATACGCAGCCCACAATGAAACGACACCAAGTAATTCTGAGGAACCTGCGCCTAGGGCAACATGGTCTTTTGTGTGACCCGTCATTTTACCAATTTCTGTTCTCAAATTGCCATTCATATCCCATTGGTAACGATTAGAAATATGTATAGCATCCACCATTGCTTGTTTCGCTAGGGGTGAAGGACCATGTGGATTTTCATTGGATCCTAAACGGATCATATTATTTAATGTTGCGTTTGACCCATTTAAAGCAGGTTGATTTACTGCATCTTTAGCAAAAAGTTCTCGTGAAAATGAAAATGCAGCAATGGCAAATGCAGATTGTTTTAAGAGTTGTCTCCTTTCCATGGTCAAAAATTTAGTGGTTACTTAAAGTTAAGTTTAATTTAATTAAAGTTTGAACAATACGATACTTATAATCGTTAGCTTTGCGGTTCAAAACACAAAAATGCTGTATAAAATCTTAACCGTTGCAGGGCTTGCCACTTTCGAAATTTACGCAGCAATTCCTGCTGGCTTTGCCTTTAAACTCTCTCCCTTTGTCATCTTCTTGGCAAGCGCAATCGGCGGACTTTTGGGTGTGTTTGTAGCAGCCTATTTAGGAGATATCATTAAAAACTGGATTAGTAAATTTAGAAAACCTAAAGTTGCAAAGTCAGAGCCTAGTTTTGTTTTAAAAATCTGGGAAAAATACGGCGTCATTGGACTTGGCTTATTAGGCACCATGACAGTGGGCGCGCCCATTAGCATTGGTGTTGGTGTAGGCTTTAATGTACCCACCAATAAAATGGTGTTTTGGTGTTGCCTAGGCGTACTCATCCGATGTGCCCTTTTTACAACCATCGGACATTTTAGCTTAAAATTATTTTAGAAAAGCAATGCTACCAAAATTTAATATACAGCGCAATCACAACGCCAAGCACTAGCATCGCCATGGCCAAATGTGCATTAGATAATTTGAACTGCCCCTTGTCTTCTGTAATTTCATTTTCATGCTTTTGGCCTTTCACATCTAACAAGCTAATCAAGATAATAGCAAGTGTTGTGAAACAAAATACCCAGCCCATTTGGATTAAATAAGGAATCTCAAAACTACCTGATGCGGTTGGATAAGCAGTATACAATAAAGTATCATTACCCATCCATCCTGGCAAGAACTTATCAAAAACAATAGATAAGACTACTCCTAAAAAAATACCAGTGATCGCCGCCTTCGAAGTTGCTTTTTTCCAGAAGAAGCCAAGAAGGAAAACAGGGAAGATAGCCGGTGAAATATAACCTGTATATTTTTGGATAAACTCAAATCCTCCTTTACCACCAATACCCAATGTGTCTTTCCAATTGATCACTATAGCAATCAATAAAGAAAGTATAATAATCACTCTACCTGTGGTCACAATCTTTGTATCACTCGCATCTTTATTAATGTATTTTTTATAAATGTCTAATGAATAAATGGTTGAAATACTATTTGCTTTACCAGCCAATGAAGCTACAATTGCTGCTGTTAAAGCAGCCATGGACAAGCCTTTTAGGCCAACTGGCAAAAATCCTACCACCGACGAATAAGCATTGTCTTGATTCAACACACCATTGGTCATCATTTGTGTTTGTAAGCCGCCATTTTGGTACAACACATAGGCTGCAATACCTGGTACAACTACCAAGATAGGCATCATCAATTTTAAAAACGCTGCAAATAAAATACCCGTTCTTGCAGTTTTTAAATCTGCCCCCAATGCTCTTTGAGTAATATATTGATTACATCCCCAATAATTTAAATGCGCTATCCATATACCTGCCACCATCATGGCGATACCTGGCAAGCTTGAATAATCTTCGATCTCTTTTTGTGTAGCACCTGGACCTGGTTTATCAAAGATCATTTTAAAGTGATCTGGTGCAGCTTGCATTAAGTGCTTGAATCCAGCAATCATATCCTTGCCCATACCAAACCGTTCGCTCACCACTGTTAATGCGATATAAGAGGTGATTAAACCACCTACCGTTAATATCAATACCTGGAATACATCTGTATAACCAATCACTTTCATGCCTCCTAATGTGATAAACAATGCAAACACTGCCAATCCAATCATAATCAAATGAAAATGTTCCCCACCCGTTAAATTATTAATTGCAATGGCACCTAAGTATAAAATGGAAGTAAGGTTGACAAAAATGTATAGAAACAACCAAAAGATGGCCATGATCATGGCTACGGTTTCATTGTACCTGGTTTTTAAAAACTGTGGCATGGTATAAATGCGGTTTTTCAAATAAACCGGCATAAAGAAAATGGCTACTACGACCAAGGATACAGCCGCCAGCCATTCGTATACTGAAATGGCAAGACCCAATCTAAACCCATTACCACTCATGCCAATGAATTGTTCTGCAGAAATATTGGACGCAATTAAGCTCGCTCCAATTGCCCACCATGTCAACTGACCTTCGGCCAAGAAAAAATCTTTGGTATTGGTCGTAGCGGATTTCTTTTTTCGATAGATCCAAACTCCGTAAGAGGAGATTAAAATAAAATATAGTACAAATACAATGTAGTCATAGGTTTGCAATCCCTGATTCATAAAGCTTCGTTTAGTGTACTAAATTAAGGTTTATCTATTATATTTAACTACAATTCAAAGGACATGAACCCAAATTTCAAGCAATTTAGTGACCTCATAAGCAATCCCTTCCGTTTTAGATTTTTTCTATTCCAGCAATTACCTGCTGCTTTTTTTGCTGGTCTTAGGATGAAGCATTTCGACGCAAATAGTTGCACTGTTATGATCAAGTATTCTTTGTTCAGTAAAAATCCATTTAAGTCTGTTTATTTTGCTGTAGAAGCGATGGCTGCTGAAATGTGTTCGGGCATGTTGGCATTTGGACAAGTGTATCAACGCAACCCTAAAATTAGCATGTTGGTGGTAAAGCTTGAAGTCAATTTTCTAAAAAAAGCTACTGGCACCATTTTGTTTACTTGTGAAGATGGGGCAGCGATTCAAGCTGTCATCAATGAGTCTATAGCAACTGGCGAAGGAAAAACAATTACGACTAGCTCTAAAGGAAAAAACTCCGCGAACGAGATCGTTGCGGAGTTTTTAATCACTTGGAGTTTTAAAGCCAAGTCTTAAATAAATACACTTGAAATGAATTCTAGGAAAATGAATTATTAGAATGTCGTTGTGCCGTTTGGCTGATACGCGTATCTAAATGTATAATAACGTTGTTTGGTTAATTTATCCATATCAGCAGCGGTAGAAGGCAAAGTCACTCCACCTTTGTAGTAATTGATGATTTCAATTTTTGCAAATTTTCCTGCAGCAGTTCTAATCACTAATACACGACCCGCAATTGGGTTCACCAAAGTGGTTAATCCATCATAAGTATACCAACCCTTTCCACTTCCCCAAGGAATTGCAAAAGAAGATGCGTTGGAGTTGTCTGTTGCAAAAGTTGAATCTGTAGGAATGGTTTTTAAATCGTCAAACAAACCTTTAAATACAAAAGCGCCACCTAAACCTGGGCCACTAGTTCCGCTGTTTACCAATATTTTAGTAGATGTAAATGCGACATCCCACTTCGTTGTTGCGGCATCTGTTGATGCAATTACTTTATTGTCTACTAAACTGTAATAAGTAATAGTGCCAGCGCTTTGTGGTCTTCCATCTACTCCAATGCCAGTTACTGTATCTGCAGCAAGGTCCTTCACTGTAATAGCAGTTACCGGAACCGCTACCGTATTATCATCTTTTGAACAAGCGAACATCGTTACACTCACACCTAATACCATCGCGATTTTTGATACCGTCTTTTTCATGTTGATTTGTTTTTTATTTATTAAGATTGTTGATTAAAATTTCTTTGTTCTGTTTTGAATTTGATACTTCACACTCATATACAAAGTTCTTCCTGGCAGGTTGGGCAGATTGGCTGCATCAATATAATTCGTGATATTGTCTATCCCTGCTTGAATATTCAATCCATTCTTGAATGTTTTGCCAGCAGCGCTGTTGATCGCAACATAGCCACTAGCAAAAACATCGCCATTGTCAAAAACTTCGTTGCCATTGTTATTATTAACAGCCCATCTGCTTCTGTAAATGGTTCTTACATTCAAGTAATAACCCTTGGGGGAATTATAATTTAATTTTACTTGTAGTTTATGTTTACTTGTATTAGGCAATCCTACATACTCATTCAATCTTAATAACCTACTATAACCTTGGCTATTTTTAGTATACACTGTTCCCGATTTAATTTCAGCTATTTGATCCTTATCCCCTGTCACTAAATATTGATACCCTCCACTTAATGTCAAGGATTGATTTAATTTGTGCTGTCCTTCCAATTCAATTCCTGTAGTAAATGCGCGACCAATATTTAAGTAACTATAAATTTGTGCGCCAGAGATATAAGTGCCTACCTGTTGTGATTCAATTAAATTTTTAATATCATTTCTAAAGAACTGAACCGATACATTTGAACGAGTGTTGATTTTCCAATCCCAAGTAAAGTGAACTCCATTGGAATATTCAGGTTTTAATGCCTTTAGCTGATAATAACTTGGAAACAAATTACCTATTTGACCGAGTGCATCTAATTTTGCAATCACTTGTTGTGCCTGAGCCACACCAAAAACACTATAACTTCCCGCAGCCGCATTCGTAAAGTCTAAAAAGAGTTGTCTAAAATCGGGCGCTTTGAAGCCTTGTCCTATACTTAATTTAAACTGATGTTGTGGATTCAATTTGTACAACATAGAAACCTTAGGACTCAGTGCAGACGCAAATTGGGTATTGTTGTCCAACCTAAGTCCACCAATAAGTGTGAATTTTTCAGTTGGCTTCCATTCCCATTGTGTAAATGCATATTGAATTTCATTCTGCTTTCTAATTTGCTCGCTATCATAACGACTACTTTTTACACCCTCCCATACAGCGCCAATGCCAAAAACCGCTTGAAGGTTTTTATGAACATCCCAGTCTGTTTGATTTTCTAGTCTTTTAAATTGATGATTCAATACATCCCTATAAGGCAAGCCATTAATCGTTACTAAATTTTGCACCGCGTCATAAGTAGTGGTATAAGCTCTGATACTTGTCTTAAGCGTTGTAGAGAAACGATGATTCAAAGAAGCTGATAGGTTTGCATCTTTAATGGACTCTTTACCAATTGAATAAATGGTAACACCATTGTTTGATACTGCAATTTCATTTTGAATTTGCTCTTTCGTAAAGCGCGTGTTGAACACCAAATTGGTCTTAGTACTAAGGTTCAATTTTAATTGCTGCGTTGTCGAGTACCTATCAATTGGAGTGGTGACACGACTATTACTATTGGGACGGATACTATACCCATCTGTACTATACAAATTATAAAAACCTTGGTACAATACGTTTTTTGCATTCAATTTTGTTTCCAAATTTGCATCTAGGGTATTATATGTGCCATACCTTAATCCTAAAGTCATCGGCGCGCCATAGGACGCATCTGTGATGATATTAATCACCCCCGCCATTGCCTCGCTACCATACAAACTGGAAGATGGTCCTTTTACAATTTCAATTTTTTTAATATTTCCTAGCGCAATTCTATTTAAATCTAACACGCCTGCTGTTCTTCCCACTAAGGGTTCTCCATTTATGAGCACAATGGTATAGTCTGGATTTAAACCTTGCAATTGCACCCCTGCGCCAAAACCACTTGTCAAATTCAATCCGGTTTGTTCTCTTAAAATATCCGTTAAACGCAATGCGCCATTTTGTTGAATGGTCTTTGCATTGATGATGGTAACTGGTACCGTTAAGTTGCTTAATTTTCTTTCTGTTCTTGTAGCTGTTACAACTACACTATCTCCATTTGCCTCCAACGTATCTTTGACAATACCTGTTTGTGCATTTGAAGCGGTCGCATAAAGGAGACCAAATAATAAAAAAAAGTAACTTGATTTTTTCATTTAGAATGCAAAGGTGATCCATATCCATTTATTTTTGCTTTGCGCTAAAGTAATATTCCTTGTTTTGCGCTATTTTTTGACATTCAGATGACAATTAAAAATTTAATAATGAATCAAAACTGATTTTGATCATTTTTAGCCGAACTGAATGGTGCTAACTTTAAACAAATTTATACAATGCCCGATTTTATACTTTCCAATCCAAAACTACACTATCAAAATACAGTTGAAGATTTAGTGCAACAAACCGTATTGTTGGATTTAGGTAAAATAGCAGATAACGGAGCGCTTTGTGTAAATACAGGAAAATTTACAGGCCGAAGTCCTGAAAATAAATTTTTTATTAAAGACCATATTACTGCAGAAGTGGTGGATTGGGGTGGATTTAATCATGCAATGGAGACAAAACATTTTAAGCCATTACGCGATAGAATGATCGCTTATTTAGAACAGCAAAAAGAAGTGTGGGTGAGAGATGCATTCGCTTGCGCCGAAACCACTTATCAATTGCCATTAAGATTGTATACCGAACTTCCATGGAGTGCTCTATTTGCACACAATATGTTCATAAGACCAAGCGAAGCACAATTAAATAATTTCAAACCTGAATGGCAGATCATTCATGCCCCAAGTTTTAAGGCAAATCCATCGATAGATGGAACACTAGCAGAAAATTTTTCAATCATATCATTTACAGAAAAAACTATATTAATTGGAGGGTCCGCTTATACGGGGGAAATTAAAAAAGGAATTTTTTCTGTACTTAATTTCATACTCCCTCATTTTAAAGATATACTCAGCATGCATTGCAGTGCCAATGAGGGAGCAACTGGCGATGTGGCTTTGTTTTTTGGATTAAGCGGTACAGGAAAAACAACACTGAGTGCAGATCCAAAAAGAAAATTAATTGGTGATGACGAACACGGATGGACCAATCATTCTGTGTTTAATTTCGAAGGCGGCTGTTATGCAAAAGCAATCAATTTAAATGCAGAAAACGAACCGGATATCTTTGGAGCGATTAAATCTGGTGCCTTATTAGAAAATGTGGTGTTTTTTGAAGGCACCAATAAAGTAGACTACAGCAATGCTAGCATTACAGAAAACACAAGGGTCAGCTATCCTATTCACTATATTCACAATATTGTGGAGCCCTCTGTTGCTGCTCAACCAAAAAATATTTTCTTTCTTACTTGTGATGCATATGGCGTTTTGCCGCCAATAAGTAAACTAAGTCCAGAACAAGCGATGTATCAGTTCATTAGTGGCTATACAGCAAAAATTGCAGGAACAGAAGAAGGCATTAAATCACCAAAAGCTACTTTTAGCAGTTGTTTCGGGGCACCATTTATGCCATTGCATCCAGGCGACTATGCAAAATTATTAGGTTTAAAAATAGAAGAAAATAATTGTAAAGTTTGGCTGGTTAATACAGGATGGTCTGGTGGTGCATATGGTACTGGAAAGAGGATGTCATTATCCAATACAAGAAAAATGATTGAAGCCGTTTTGAATGACACCATTGATCAAGGAGGCTACGACAATTTCCCCGTATTTAATTTTCAAGTACCCAAACAAATTGATGGCGTTGATCCTACCTTATTACAACCCGAAAATACTTGGGAAGACAAATCAAAATACGAAACTGAGCGTCTTTGTTTAGCCAATTTATTTCAAAGAAATTTCAAAAAATTTGAACCAGGTGTAGATGCAACCATCATTGATGCCGGACCAAAAATTTAATTATTTTCGATTATTTTTTGTACGGTCTTTACTTCTGAAGAAGCGATAAAATATTCAAAGAAACGCTTGTCATCCTCCTTGCGAACACTTCCAATTAAGTTTGTTTCTCCCTGAGTGATAAACAAATATTTGTCATTAATCGCGTTCATGACATCACTTCTTACTTTTTTCTGTAGGCCTATATTTTTATCTTTTATACCCAACACATGATTGATATCTGCAATCTCTACATTGTGTTTTGAATGATATGCGTCAATTAATAACTGAATTAATCCTAATTCTATTTCACTAAAAGCTTGATTGATTGATTTAGTTTTTAATGCTTTTAATTGTGCTTTTTCTATTTTCTTACGCACAGATCTATTGATCCACCATAGCATCACTACCACCACAATGATTGCCAATATAATTCCTGCAATCAGTAGCAATGTTGAATAGTCCATACCCCAAATTGGAAAATCCATTAACTGAAAATCATTCATGTCTAATTTCCAAAATTTAAAAGATTGGGTATTTAACTGGTATTTGTAAAATTGACCTTTGTAATAAAACACGGCCATATCCAGAGAATTACGAATAAAGAATTGATTTAAATCTGCTCTTTTAGATTTGAATACTTTATTATGAACATAATCAAATAAATACGCTTCTTGATTGATAATGAATATTCTTCCGTTGTCATAATCATAGTTTACAAAATTGCTTTTTTGATCGATTAACTTTATAAGCTCTTTTGAAAATTTGCCAATCTTAATCCAATCAGCAGTTTTAAGGTCTAGGTAATAACTCGAGTAGTCAAAAATGCCATTATTATAGTCGGGGTCCTTTAATCCTTTTTTCTCGACTTTTTGAAAAGGCACATATAGTCTACCTTCTGTAGGCGAAAACCAATCGTAATCGGCTGTAAACACTTCGATATTCGTAGGGATAATATCCCATTCCTGATCAATTGTATTGAATTTTCTAAGATGGGCAGTTTTGCTCCAAAATCCATAGCCCCCATAGTTGTAAATCTGATCCTTATAAATGAAGTTAGTGCAGTCAATATTGTAGTTAATGTTGATCGTGTTGTCGATTTTTCTGAAAACAACACTGTCCCCTACCGGTTCTGACATTTGAAAAATGAAGCCAGTTTGTGATATGAAAATGTAGATTTTACCGTTATTTTTGATTAGCTCTTGTCCATTAGGAGCAAAAGACGTGCCATCCATTGGTATTATTTTTGTACTATTCCCTAATACAATAGCCCCGTTATAGTCTGATAATTGGGTAATTTTTTGCAATATTGGATTGAATTGAACCGTATAAGTTCGTTCACAAGGCACAAATTGGGCAGAAATTGAACTATAAAATAGAATAAAAACAAAAAAAAGTAAAATTTTGATATTATTATAACTCATTGATTATCAATAATTAATTAGGAAAGTAACTTATCTATTATGAAATATTGTGATATAAAAATAAGAAATAACCTATTACTTCACTCGATTATTTACTCAATTCCTGTTAACCCATGCTAAAAGCTAGAAATTCGCTCTAGCTTTTGGGGGAAAGCTATGGATTTTACAGGGGAGTCGGGAAACCGCACTCCCCTTTTTTGTTAACAATTTCGTAATATAGGCCTCGTATAGTTTAGATGAAATTGAAGGAAATTTACAGACACATATAATATCAAATTTTATCTTATGGACTTTAACTCAATCATGAAGATTTTTTTACCTAAGGACAGGGTTTTTTTTCAGCTTTTTGAAGAAGTAGCTGAGCATGTATACGAAATGGGCGTTAAATTAAAAGAAATGGTCAATGAACCCGATGTAGATATAAGAGCCAATATTTTAGCCCAAATTGAAAACTTAGAGCATAAAAATGACGAATTAACCCATAATATTTTTACTGAATTGGGTAGAAATTTCATTACTCCATTTGACAGAGAAGACATTCACTACCTTGCCACTTCTTTAGATGATATAGCAGATTATATTTACGCTTCAGCTAAAAAAATCAACTTCTACAAAGTAAACCCAAACGATACGGGTATTCATAAATTAGCTGAGTTGATTTTACAAGGTACTCAAGAAACAAAGAAAGCAGTGCTTGGATTACGCAACATGAAGAACATTAAAGAAATGACAGATGCAATGATTAAAATCAACAGCATCGAAAATCAAGCAGACGATGTGTTTGATATGAGTATTGAAAAATTATTCGAACAAGAAAATGATTTCAAAGAAGTGATTAAGAAAAGGGAGATCTATCAAGTTCTTGAAATAGCTACAGATAAAATTGAAGACGTTTCAAATGTAATTGAATCAATTATTATCAAGTACGCTTAATTTAATTTACAATGACTTTATTAATTATCATTATAGCGCTTGCGCTAATATTTGACTATATCAATGGTTTTCACGATGCCGCTAATTCCATTGCAACAGTAGTTTCTACAAAAGTATTGACTCCTTTTCAGGCCGTACTTTGGGCTGCTTTGTTTAATTCTGTTGCATTTTGGATATTCAAGGATCATGCAGTTGCAAATTCAATTAGCAAAACGGTTTATAAGGAATTTATTACCTTACCAGTTATCTTTTCTGGATTAATAGCGGCTATCTTCTGGAATCTATTGACCTGGTGGTATGGCATTCCTTCTTCCTCTTCACATACTTTGATTGGTGGTTTTGCTGGCGCTGCAATTGCACATGCTTTATCGGTAAAGGGAATCGACTTTTCTTGGTCAAAAATTGTGGATGCAGATACCATCATTAAAACTGTATTGTTTATTTTCTTGGCGCCCATCATTGGTATTATTATTTCTATGTTTATTACTGTTGTAACAATTATGCAAAATATTTGGTACCGATTAGGCATCATTGTTATAGTAACCATATTAACTGCATTCTTATTTGACTATTTTGAAAATAGCAAAATGAATGAAAATGCACAAAAATTTTACGGCATAGATAAATACAAATCAGAGGTTGCAGCTTTAAGATCAGAACTTGAAGGGAAAAAGCCTGATACAATTATCTTACAAAAAATAGCGACAGCGAATGAGAAACTTGCTGAGGCAAATGCGAATTTCGAACACGTACATCCATTGATTGAAAACTTTGACAAAACTAGTGCCAACTATATTGCTAAAGTGACAAAAGATAGTGGCTGGTTAGACCAAATTGCAGTGAGTAAATTAAAAGACGCTGTTAGAAATGCTAACGATTTTTTAGTACTTGAAGCTAAAGCACCTGAAAATGATTCAGCTAAAAAGGAATACGACAAGGCTAAATTAATTACCGAAGAATATAAGACCCCAATTAAAGCCTATTTAGCTGGCGCAATTAGTACCGACTCGGCAATCACCGTAATCAATAGCATCTATCCAATCCAACCAAAAAATTTGGATAAGGTAAAAGCGAAAATTACAAAATTCGATATCGAAAAAACTTTTGCATCTGAAATCGACAAGGCAGATAATACGATTATCGTGAATGGTATTTTCGGCGCATCTTTAATTTTCATGTTAATTTACTTATACGTTGAAAAAATAAAAACACCTACTGCATTGACTGTAGGAAACATGTTTAAGAAATTACAGTTATTTAGTTCTGCTGCATTTAGTATTGGACACGGTGGTAACGACGCACAAAAGGTAATGGGTATCATTGGTGCTGCATTGATTGCAAGTGGCAGTATCCAAGATTTTGCCTCCCTTCCAAACTGGGTGCCTGTAGCTTGTTACTTAGCCATTGGACTGGGTACAATGAGTGGTGGATGGAAAATTGTAAAAACAATGGGATCTAAAATCACCAAAGTAACTCCTTTAGAAGGGGTGGCTGCTGAAACAGCGGGTGCATTTACTTTGTTCTTTACTGGACAAATGGGTATTCCTGTTTCAACTACACATACCATTACTGGTTCAATCATTGGAGTAGGTGCAACAAAAAGATTAAGTGCGGTTAGATGGGGCGTAACTACCAACTTACTATGGGCATGGGTGTTAACCATTCCTGTAAGTGCGGTACTTGCTGCAATCACTTATTATATTGTAGCATTCTTCCACGGATAATGTACAATGAATGATTTTTATAAAAAAGGGCTCCAAATTTTGGAGCCCTTTTTATTTGCAACGTTTGCGGAGTCATAATGGTTGTTTGTTAGTAAAAGTTTACACTCGAATCTATCATAATCAAGCTAGATAGGGGTTACCTTTGATGCAGATAGGTATAAATATTAAATCGCATTTTATGATAGAAAAGAAATACTACAAAACAAAAGATTATTGCAAAGTAAAATTTACTGTTGAAGCTGAAGCAAAAAAGGTTGAAATTTTTGGCTTAAACAATGAGTGGAAAAAAGGCATTGCCTTAACCAAGAAAAAAGAAGGTGGCTTTGCACTTGAAATGAATATTGACAAGGGTACACAACATGAATTCAAATACTTAGTAGACAAGAAGACCTGGTTAAATGACGAGCAAGCAGATGCACAAGCGCAAAACGTATTCGGCACCACAAATAGTGTGGTGATCATATAATACATCCTTATTTTATGATGTGAATAGTTTGTTGACGTCCATCTAGGTACTCAAAATTCATTCCATCAAAATAACCATTTTGTTCGAGCGCAATCCTAACTGGCTTATTCCAACCCTGAATGGCATGCATTGCATTTAATTCGATAGAATAGCAGGTTCGAGGGCGCATTTTGTATTCTCCAGCGCCTGGAACACCAGTTTGCATATCCCACATGCCAACTGGAGGTCCTGCAGCATGTCCGTGGTAACCAATTGGATGGCTGTAAATACTTGGCTTTATACCTTCTGATTTAGCATTTTTAATTGTTGTAGCTAAAATTTCATTTCCAGTTCGCCCAGTTTTAAATGAATTGGTAAGCAGGTCTTGTAATCTATTGGTCTTAGTAAAAGCTGCCGCTAATTCAACAGGTACTGTAACTTCATTTGTCTTCAACACATAAGCATGTTCTTGAACATCTGAATTCAACCTAAGGTAAGTGATTCCAAAATCTACATGTAATAAATCTCCCGGTCTAATCATATCATCTTGATGAAGGGTATCCCTTCTTTGAATTTCAACTGAGGGATGAAACCAAGTACTTAAGCCAAGATCAACCACTTTTTGTCTAAACCACCAAACCAGGTCATCGGTAGTAGTAAGATTTGGCTTAACCACGCTGTTGCTAAAGCCTTCTTTAATGATTTGATGGGTGATTGCTAAAGTAGTTGGATATAAGGCCATTTCTTTTTCAGTTCTTGTTTCAAGCCAAGCGATTCCTAGTTTTTCTGCAGAAACAATTTTTTTTAAAGAAGAAGGGTCTAGTGCTTTTTTAAATAATTCCAACTCCGTAAAATTGATCCCATCTGCATGACCAAAATCGTTGGAAGTATTGACGCCAATTTTTTGCGGTTGAATTTTCTTAATCAAATCCGCAAGCGCTTTCCATTGGTTTGGTTCTTTATCTGGATTCCATGCAGCTTGAATACTTTTTCCAACAGCATACCTCGCTATTGCATAACTTTGTATTGTTCCTTTTACTTTATCTCTATAAAATACGAGTATCGTTCTTCTTCTTGCAGAAAGCCATTCAGCAGGCAAAAATGTTTTAAGAATAGGGTCTTCATTGTATTCTCTAGAAATCAAGACCCAACAGTCTAGCCCTGTTTCGTCCATTAATTGGGGTAATAAATCATTGATTCTATCCGACAATAGCTCATTGATAATCTTAGCCTGGTCTTTTACTGGAAGCACCTGGTTGTTTAGATCTGTCATCTGGCTATACGAAGCCAAGGTAAAAAGACTCAATAAAAATGAAAACAAAATTCTTGTCATGGTGTTCAATTTGAAGAATAAGATAGATGAAATAAAATCCTTAGTAATTTAAACATTATTTTTACAACAATGCGATTCCGAATTCACATTTTATTTCTTTTGCTTCTCTTGGCTCCATTATGGGTGTATAGTCAAATGAAACAAAAGCCCCCTCTTGATACCCTATTCAACACCGTGATTGTGACTGCTAGTAAGTCAAAAGAGAAGCGCATTGAATCTCCTGTTGCAATAAGTGTAATCAACAAGCAACAAATACAGGAAGCGAAAGCCACTAGAATCGATTTCTTATTGAACAAAGTAAGCGGTGTGTTTATGCCAACCATTGGCAATGAACAACACATGATGTCTATTCGACAACCTGTTTCACTAAAAGGCTTATACCTTTATTTAGAAGATGGTTTGCCTATACGAACAAGCGGCTTATTCAGTAACAACGCATTGATTGAAATCAACACTGCAGCTATCCAACAAATTGAAGTAATCAAAGGACCGGCATCTGCCCTTTATGGCGCTGAAGCCATTGGTGGTGTAGTCAATTTCATACACGCGCCAAGACCAACAAAGGACCATTTATTCATCAGCAATCATATCAATAACAATGGGCTTTTGAAATCTGACTTACTTTGGAACAAAGCTGGGAAAAAATCGGGATGGGCACTTAACTTAAGTCAAATTGGACAAAAAAATGGCAAACTAGAATATAGTGACTACACTAAAACTGCCTTGAGCCTTAAACGTGATTTTGCTTTCAAAAAGAAATGGTCCGGCTACCAGCAGTTTCAATACATCCACTATGATGGACAAATGACCGGAACCGTAGATAGTTTAAAATTTCAAGCGCAAAATTATGCCACACAGCAAAGTTTTACTTTTAGAAAATTAGATCTAATACGTTTTAGACAAAACATCTCCTATCAATGGAATGCACAGCAAAAAACAATCATCAATCTATTATACCGTGGAAACACAATGGATCAAAACCCAACCTATGCCATTGCATCTACATTCAATCCTACCAAGTTTAAAGGTCAAATTAATTCAAATCATTTTGACGCATACGTAGTAGACCTTCAACATCAGATAAGTTTGAAGTCGATTCAATCAAAGATTTTATTTGGAGCTTATTCAGATCTAACGCGTCAAGGTTTGGTGGCAAGTTATATTGACATTCTAAAAGATACAATACTTAATAAATTTACAAATTATACACGCTTACCAAAAGACAGTTTAATTACGAATTACAAAACAAATATTGCTAACCAAGCGATCTATGTCAACTTGATACAGCCTATTGTAAAAAATATTCGATTGAATGCTGCCTTAAGGTATGATCAATTCAATTATGCTTTTACAAATCAATTAAATTCTGGCACGCCTAGTGCAAATAATGTTTTCAAAAATTGCACGCCTAAATTAGGCTTGACTTTTAATCAACCTAACTGGGGTGGCTATTTTAATTTCAGCAAAGGCTTTGTGCCTCCGCAGATTACAGAAATCTACAATGCAGTTCGTGTACCTTATTTATTGCCTCAAAGTTTTTCAAATGTTGAAATAGGCAGTTGGATGAGGATTCCCAATGGTTCTATAGAATGGTCGCTTTATCAATTGAATGGCAGAAATGAAATTGTTTCAGTACGTCAAGCAGATGGCGTCAACCTCAACCAAAATACAGGAAAGACCAAACACTATGGTATTGAGTACCAACTGAAATATAATTTTGGGCCAAAGCTTCAATTCAACTTTAATGGAAGCAATGCAAAACATGTATATATCAACACAATTTTAAAAGGAACAGATATCAGCGATAAGGAAATGGTTGCAGCACCCCGTTTTTTTAGCAACCTAACCCTGTTAAGCCAATGGAATAAAGCATTCAGCTCCTCTATCGAATGGCAACATCAATCCAGCTATTTTATGGACGAGATCAATGCAACGCAATATCCTGGATTTAATGTCATCAATCTTAGGATGAACTATACCAGGAAGCAACACGAGTTCTGGTTTCAATGTATGAACATAAGTAATCAGTTTTATGCGACCATGGCCACGAAAAATTTTAGTGTGAAAGGAAATAATGCCTTTGCCTATTATCTAGGAGATAACAGGACGATTGCATTTGGCTGGAAATGGAATATCATTCCATAAAAAATAGGGGCTGCAAATTGCAGCCCCTATTTTTTTCAATTCGATTCTAAATTAATCCAATCTAGGATTAATTACCTCCTCCAATTCGTATGTTACGCATCATGCCTCCACCGCCGCGTTGCATGTCCTGCATTAATTTTTGCATTTGCTCTTGGAATTGAGTGCGCGTTACTTTCTCGCCCTTAGTTGGTTGTATCAATTCTTTCTTTGGATATTTAGCACTTACTTCTACTGCAGTGGTTACAGTTGCGCCATTGTCTAAATTCATTTCCATGATCACACCTGGTAATCCACTGTAGTTATCTGGTCCAACAGATACAGGAATATTCTCGGCATACCATACCACTAATTCAGTTTCTCTTGGTTTGATTGGTGCGTTTGCAGCAGTATCGGTATTATTCTCTCCGCCTCTGCTAATACGTACACGCATTTGTGGCGCTGTTACCATGGTCGTTGCTTTTTTACACAATTGCTTGGCAATTGTTTTAGTTTCTTCTGATAATTTCCACTTATACTGCTTTAAAGAATCCACAATCAAGAACTCTTTTTCAAAAAAAGCACGCTCTTCATATTGTGTTTGCTTTGCTAAATCTGTGTAGGTTGTTGTAGTGGGCATTCTAAAATTCATACGCATGCCACCTCCGCCACCGCCAGCATTGGCAAACGGGTCTGGCGCTTCATCATCCACTACCGATCTAAATAAGCTTGCAGATTCGTTAAAAATCAATTCAAATTTATCTGTTCTGAACTCTGGAATCATCGACTTTAATTGAGGATCAGGCAGGTTACGATGCATATTTACTTTACGCTCATAACTTATTTTACCTTCTTTCATTTGTGCGGTCGCTGTAGTTGCTAAAGCCACTAAAAGCGCAAATGCCAATTGTATTTTTTTCATAAATGTTATTTTAAATTTTAAAACCTAATTATAATAAAGAAATTTGAATAATTGATTTATTAATTGTTTGATTGATTGTATGTTTGATTTTACTTAATACTTGTACGTCCTACATTCTAATCATCATCGTGCCGGGTCTTGCACGACCACCACCTAGGCCTGACTTTTGCAAACTATAGGTAAAGCTCAATAAGAAATACTGATTGATTACATTATAAGACCTATCCACAATTTGATTCTGAGATACATTTCTGCTGATGCCAATATTTTTATTTAATAAATCAAAAGCACTCATTTTAATTTCTGCTCTTTTATTTTTCAAAAAGAATTTAGAAAAACTAGCATTCCAAATTGGCACAGCTGTATTGAATCCTTCTGCACGACCGCTATTGATTGCGTAATTTAAAGACTGGTTCAAGACAATATTAAAAGGCAAATAATTGGTCATATCCGCGCCAAATATTTTTGTTAGGTAGTTGGTATTCAAAGATGCATTGATTTCATTGCTTGTTTTACTATAGGAATAGCGTGCAGTTAAATTAATGTCAATCACATCGTCTAAGATATAACTATAGGTCATGCTTGGGCCTGTTGACTTTGTTACGATGGTGTTTAATTGCCCATTGGCATAGGAGATGCTATTATTTAAACCTGCGCTCAAACCAAAGTTCAATCTTGAATTGATTTTCTTAATGCCAAAACCATAATTCACCGAACCATTCACTCTATATGCTCCATTTACATTTACTGGTTTAGAAAGTATAGTACGATTAGGTAATACACTATCATAATTCACAATAGAATTGTTTGTTGTAGATGCATTTAAAGTGGAGAAGAAGTTTTTACCAGCTAAAATTTTAGAAGAGAAAAAACGAATGTTCAAATTATGAACATAACTTCTTTTTAAATCGGGATTACCAATCACTTGTCTATTGATATTGCTTTGATCCAAAACCGGTTGCAACTGCGTAATAGAAGGTTGATTGGTCGATGTACGATAATCAATATTTAGGTTTTTAGTTTGAGAGAAATTATACCTGAAATTTGCGTTAGGTAAGATATCCTGAAAGCTTTGACTCAATTTTGTATTCGCACTAATATTTTCTCCATTCAAAACTGCATTTTGCAAGGACAGCCCTGTGGCAAAATTAAATTTCTTTTGATTGGATCTAAAACTCATGCCTCCACCTGAATAAGTATACTCGCTATTGAACTCATTGGTTAAACGTGTGTTCAACAAATCATAGGCATCTGTTACGCTGTTTTGATCAAATACTTTTTTACTAGACGAACCGATTGATTTACTTAGGTAGGTATTGAATTCCAACAAAGACCTTTTGCTAATGGGTTCGGTATAAATAATATTTGCAGAATAACTTGTTGTATTGCCTTTACGGATATTTTGTTGGTCTAAAACCGAATCCGATGTCAAGAAACCGCCACTATAATTAAACTGACTGGTATATTGACTACCTGTTGAATTAGATTGATTATAACTTTGCGTAATCGTTGACGAAATGGTTCTTCCTTTTTTGGCAAACTTTTTTCTTAATAACAAATTACTAGAAGCATTGACTGCATCTGATACACTAGAGGCAGCAGTGGTATTGCTATTGGTCAAAGCCCCAGTTGGGTCAAGCCCTAGTCTGGTTAATGTTGAATCTTCACTTATTGAATTGGTTTGTTGCCAGCCTAAAGTTGGGGTAAACTTATAAGAAAAAGTTTCAGATACTTTATGGTCAATCGTGCTACCAAAACTTTGTTGTTGATTTCTTGAAACTGAATTTGATTTAGATTCTCTGTTGAATAAATTACCCGGTGTCAAATTTTGTGTAAAAGACCTACTATTGTTATTACGCTCTACATCGTTAATAGAAGTATTCACATTGAGTTCGGTTTTTTTATTATTCAATAAATTAGAATAATTACCCCCAATCGAATAGGTTTCAGCAATGCCCTGCGCATTGGCATCTGTCTCTCCAGAACCACCGCCAATATTTATCGTTACACCTGCACCAGCTCCTGGTCTCCTTCCACCTCCACCGGAAAAATTGACAATTGTTCTGGTGGAAAAATTTTGACGATTGGTATTGTTCGCTCCACCAATAACCGAAAACTGTTCTTCATTATTAATCACATTGACATTGCCTTGTGCATCAAATACAGATGGCGTACCTATACCTCCATTTAATTTTCCAAATGTAGATCTGTTGCGATCCTTTTTTAATTTTAAATTAATGGCTGTTTCCTCTGATCCATCATCAATGCCTGTAAACATGGCTTGATCCGATTTACGATCATATACTTGAATTTTATCAACCGCATCTGCTGGCAAATTCTTGGTGGCCATTTTTGGATCCCCCGTAAAAAACTCTTTCCCATTTACAAAAACCTTGGTCACTGTTTTGCCATTTACAGTGATGCCGCCAGCTTTATCTACTTCCATGCCTGGCATTTTTTTCAATAAATCTTCCACCACTGCATTCGGAGCAGTTTTAAAATTTTCTGAGTTAAATTCAATTGAATCTCCATTGATCACCACCGGAGGTCTGCGTGCCGTTACGGTAACTGTTGACATACTATTGACGTCATTCATATAAATCGTACCCATTTCTATAGACTTCTCTGTTGTATTCGCAACAGGAACCCATTTGGGCTGATAACCTACGTAGGAGACGGCTATTAAATAGGTACCAGGTGCTACATTCTTAAAACTAAAAGCGCCAGATTCATTGGTTCTAGAAAAACTCACTAATGAAGAGTCTTTGGCATACACTAAGGAAACAGTTGCGGCATTCAATGCGCGATTGGCTATACTATCTTTTAAAGACCCCTGAATGGTTAGGTTTTGAGCAAATCCAACATAACTCATTAATAACAAGCTATTTATGAAAATTATTTGGATCAATTTTTGTTTATTCATAGTGTAAATATACGATTGAGTTCGTAAACATAAGGCAAACTAGGCTATTTGTAACTATGTTTTTAGTTAAAATTATTAAAATATTTGATGAATGGCTATTTTCTAATGGGTCATTTTTTTTAATGGGCTATTTGATTGATGTAACTTTCAAAAAATAATCAATATGAGAATATTCGCTTTGACCCTATTCATAGGTCTAGGTTTAATCAATGCGCAAGCACAGGACAAAAAAAGTCCTAAAAAAGATAGTACTAGCTATAGTCAGTTTAAGGGATTGCCACTTAAAGCGACTAGATCGATTGACTTTACGACCAATGAAGGCACATGGACTTCTTTGGCAGTAAGCCCAGACGGTCAAACCATTTTATTTGATTTAATGGGTGATATTTATAGTATCCCGATGGAAGGAGGAAAAGCGACTGCTATCACAAAAGGCATGGCCTATGACAACCACCCAAGTTTTAGTCCTGATGGCAAACGCATCCTTTTTATCTCTGACCGTTCTGGTGCTGAGAATTTATGGTATATCGATCTAGAGAAAAAAGACACCCTTGCTTTAACTGAAGAGCAAAACAATAATTTTCCTGGTGCAGTGTATACACCCGATGGCAATTATATCATCTACACAAAAGGTCGTCGCAATACGAAATTGTATATGATGCATAAAAATGGTGGCGCAGGCACCAGTTTAATTGATGCACCAGCTGGATTAAAAACGATTGACCCTGCAGTAAGTGCCGATGGTCGATACATTTATTATAGTGCAAGAAACGGCGCATGGAACTACAATGCTATGTTGCCGCAATATAGCATTGGCGTATATGATAGAGAGAAAGGAAGTACAAGAACCATTGCTTCAAGATACGGATCCGCATTCACACCTGTTTTATCTAAAGATGGAAAATGGATGGTATATGGATCAAGATTTGAAGATAAAACTGGCTTGGTAAAAAGAAATTTAGCAACTGGTGAAGAAAGCTGGTTGGCTTATCCCGTGCAAAGAGATGATCAAGAATCGATTGCAGTACTAGGTGTATTGCCTGCGATGAGTTTTACGCCAGATAGCAAATTTTTACTGGCTTCTTACGGTGGAAAAATTAATAAGATCAATATTGAAACTGCAGCTCAAACTGAGATTGCTTATACAGTGGATGCGAAAATTGAAATGGGTCCAGAAGTGTTATTCAAATATCCTATTAAAGATACCGTTGCGACCATGGCCACTCAAATAAGAGATGCCATGCCTTCGCCTAATGGCAAGCAATTGGCGTTTACAGTGTTGAATAGATTGTATGTAATGGATTATCCTAACGGCACACCCAAGCGTTTGACTAAAAACGATTTTACAGAAGCACAACCTGTTTGGAACTTAACAGGAGATGGTATTTATTTCACCACATGGAATGCAGCTGGTGGAAGCATTCGTTTAGTTGATTTAACAAGCAATACCGAAAAAACAATCACCAAAGAAAATGCTTTATTCCAAGGCCTAGCGATTGACCCATCCGGTAAAAAATTAATTTACAACAAAACCAATGCACAAAAATTCAAAGATGCAATAGAGCCTACTTATGATGATGCAGAAGATGAATTGGCTTGGATTGATTTAAGTACAGGCAATGAGACAATCATTGATAAAGCAAACGGAAGATACAATCCTCATTTCGCAATGAATGATGGTCGCATTTATTTAAACAATCGCGGAAGATTGATTTCGATTCAATGGGATGGTGGTGATGAAAAAGAGATTGCAAAAATTTCTGGCATCACCACTTTTGGAAGTATTCCAGAACATCGTGGCAAGCCCGTTGCAGATCCTTGTATCATTCCAGAAGTGATGGAAGAAGAAGATGCCGCTAAAGAAAACAATCCACCTTCAAGTGCCAATACTATTTTGCTGTCTCCAAAAGGCAGTGCTGCCATTGCACAAGTAAACAACAATATATATTTTGTAACCATTCCAAAATCTGGAAAATCTGTGTCCATTTCTGTAGCAGATGCAAAGAGTGCTGCATTTCCTAGTAAATTATTGACCGAGATTGGTGGTGAATTTCCTAGTTGGCAAGCAGATGGCAAAACAATACATTGGAGTTTAGGTGCTGCACATTTTACCTATGACATTGATGCAGCTTATGCATTTGATGATAGTCTAGCTGCTGCAAAAAAACTAGAAGCATCCATTAAAAAAGACACCACTAAAAAAGACAGCACCAATATTGTTAAGAAAGAGGATAAAAAAGAAACACCAAAATACAAGGCAGCTGAAACTTGGGTAAAAGTGTATTTTGAAAATGATATGCCTAACACCACCGTTTTATTAACCAATGCAAGAATCATCACGATGAATGGCGATCAGGTGATTAACAATGGAGACATCTTGATCGTTAAAAATAGAATTCAAGCAGTTGGAAAATCTGGTTCTTTGAAAGTGCCTGCTGGCGCAAAACGCGTTAACCTTGCTGGTAAAACAGTGGTGCCAGGTTTTGTAGACACCCATTCACATATGTGGCCTAGCTGGGGCATCCACAAAAATCAAGCATGGATTTATGCAGCCAATTTAGCCTACGGCGTAACGACCACACGTGATCCTCAAACTGCGACTACAGACGTTTTAACGTATAGCGATTTAGTAGATGCAGGTAAGATGGTTGGACCAAGAGTGTATTCAACTGGTCCTGGCGTGGGCTATTGGTCTTATAATTTAAAAGACTCTGCACAAGCTGAATCTGTTTTAGCACAATACAGTAAGTATTTTAATACCAAGTACATCAAAATGTATTTAGTGGGTAATCGTAAGCATAGACAATGGGTGATTCAAGCGGCTAAAAATCAAAAATTAATGCCCACCACCGAAGGCGGATTGGATTTTAAATTAAACATGACCAACTTATTAGATGGTTATCCTGGTCATGAACACTCTTTACCAATTTATCCATTATACAAGGATGTGGTAAAAACCATTGCAAGTTCTAAAATGGCCGTAACACCAACCTTATTGGTATCCTATGGTGGACCATGGGCAGAGAATTTTTATTATGAAACAGAAAATGTATATGGGGATGCTAAAATGCAATATTATACGCCTTATGAAGAATTAGCGAGTAAGTCAAGACGTCGTGCTACTTGGTTCTTACCAGAAGAACATGTGTTTCAAAAGCATGCTAAGAGCATGAAGCAATTGGTAGAAGCGGGTGGACTAGCAGGTATTGGAAGCCATGGTCAATTACAAGGCTTAGGTTACCATTGGGAACTTTGGTCGATGCAGTCTGGTGGCATGCGCAATTTAGATGCATTAAAAACAGCCACCATCTTAGGTGCCGAAAGTTTAGGTTTAGACAAAGACCTTGGAAGCATCAGTGCGGGTAAATTAGCAGACTTAATCATTTTAAATAAGAATCCCTTAGAAGACATCAGAAATACCAATAGCATCCAATACATCATGAAGAATGGTCGTTTGTACAAAGGCGATAATTTAGATGAAATGGTAACAGGTAATTCAAAAGTTGATCGCAAGGAATACTTGGACAAGAAGCCAGTTAAAAATACCAAAGTAGCAGAATAATTGACTACATAGTACAGTAGCTGAAAGGTTTTGTACTTGAGTTTTATAAAGTATCTTCAACAGAGGCGGACCGTTGGTCCGCCTCTGTTGTTTTTTCGCGCGCATCCGCGCGAAATTTTGTAAGTTTAAGTATTCAATTCAACGCTATGCAACATTCAAGAAGAAAATTTATTCAAAATAGTAGTCTGGCATTATTAGGTATTGGTCTTGCACCAAATTCCTCATCGTCAAAAAGCTTATTCGCTGATACGAAAATAAAAATTGGCATACAATTGTACACCGTGCGTGATACCATGTTTAAAGACCCGTTGGGCACTTTAACTGCATTGTCAAAAATGGGCTACCAATATGTGGAGCATGCGAACTATGCAAACAGAAAATTTTACGGTTACAGTCCAATTGAGTTTAAAAAGATATTGACCGACCTAGGGATGCAAATGCCAAGTGGCCATACCGTAATGAATGCCAAGCATTGGGACGCCACTAAAAAAGAATTTACAGATGCATGGAAATATACCATCGACGATGCAGTAACATTGGGCCAAGATTATGTAATTAGTCCTTGGATGGATGA
>JACCEA012573889.1_pt1 | contig 68838 bp, 70 predicted proteins | sample 7449851 | NCBI WGS metagenome assembly JACCEA01 (sample SAMN15323453, study PRJNA562643) | freshwater metagenome | isolation source: river surface water | place: USA:Blue River Watershed | collected 2017-08-18 | reverse complement strand
TTCATCCTTCTCATCGATCGGGACATCCACATAGAAGCGGGTGCCAGTGCCGTCAGTGAGTATCTGAGCCTCATGTGGATCGACCGCCCAAGTGGAGGCATCGTCAACCTTGAAGCCATGCTTCTCGTAGATGTCGATGAGCAGATTGCGCAGTACGGCTTCCTGTTTGGGCCCAAGGGATCGCATAACCCGATTGATCGTTGCGGTGAACGCCTGTACACGCTTGCGCACGCCACCGTAATGAGGGTCTGGGTTTATCCGCAGGGGCGCCAACCCGTACTGGGTTTGCTCGGAAAACAGCACCGTAGAGGCGCCTGCCACATCGATGTCGCCATGGATGTCGAGCACATGGAATCGGGGGACGGGATCATTGTCTTCGACAGCCGATCGAGTCAGCTGGGTGATCATGTTGCGCAGCTGGTAGGTCTTACCCGAACCGGAGCCGCCAGTGATCAGCGTATGACCGTTCAGGGCTTGCCGCAGATCCTGAATGACCTCGGCTCCGCCTGTCTTGATTTTAGCGGCGTCTTTGCCCCATTCGACTCTCAATGGATACTCCAAATTTCTTTGTTACTGAGTATCCGAAAGCATACAGCCACAGCCCTGCGCGTTCAAGGCAAGAGAGAGCTGGGCGGGAGAGAAGATCCCCGGCAAGGGTCTCGCGACCCAGGCCGGGACAGGGAGGGACTTGAAGCTAGAAGCCGAAGTTGAACTCGTCTGCAGGCTTTGCCTTTACGCTGACGGGCTCGGCCTCGGGGAGGCTGTCGCCATACTCGCCATCGAAGCCGGGAGGCACGTCATCGTCGAAGCCCGGCGCCGCCGCAATCGCGTCATCATCGAAGCCCGGCGGGATGTCGCCGGCATCGTCAAAGCCCGGAGGAATATCACCGGAGTCATCAAACCCAGCAGGGGCATCGAAATCCTGGTCGACGGGCTCGAACTCTGCCGGGGCCTCGGCCGGAGCAGCAGGAGCAATCGCTGCCGCGGGCTCTTCAACGCCCCCTGCCGGTTCGTCGAAGCCGGGTGCAACAGCCAGAGAGGCGTCGGCGGGAGCCAAGGTGGCTTCGGTGACCAGCGGGCTGGACAACTGCGCCTCATTGAACAGCGCCTTCAGCTCTGCCGTCGGATCGAGAGCCCCGGGCTCGCCGTCAGGCACCAGCACAGGCGGAACGGCTTGGCGATCTTGGGTTACCTGCTTCTCGCCGGGGATGCGCTGACGGATAGCAAGATCATCATTGGACACTTCGGTGATGAAGAACTGCAGACCCATTTTCTCAAGGGAGCCCAACAGCGTTTCACGCTCCTGCTCCGACATGCGTTCAGCGCCGTCGATGCACACAACACCCAAGTCGGTAGCACCCGCTGCAGCAATCTGGATAGCCAGGCGGAGCTTCTCACCATCGGAGAGATTGCCAATGGGCAGACCATTGATGCGCAGCCCATCACCATCGATGGAAAGGCCCTCAATCGGAATCTGTGCTCGCGAAGTCAGCGTCGCCGGGAACTCAGCCAGATTCTTCTTGGCGCTGGCCAGCGTCTGGTGCTTGCCCTCAAGCGCCCGGGCTTCCTTCTCCAGCTCGGCCGCACGGTCAAAGTTCGCCAGGGTCGCGCGCTGCGCGTCCAGCGTATTCAGGCGTTCTTCAAGAGGGGCGGATTCCGCCGGCGGATTGGCATTGATCCACGCCTCAAGGTCTTCCTTGTGGGTGTCCACCGTCTTCTTGCGGGACTGGAGGTTCTCCAGCCGCTCCTGCAGTTGGCGAATCTGATCGGCAACCTGGGTCATCTCGTTGGTGATCTGGTCACCCTGACGCACCAGCTTGGACAGATTATTCGAGGCGTCCTGAACAGCCTTGTTGTGCTGGTGGATACGCGCCAGCTCGCTGGCCAGGTCTGCCGAGGAGATGCCGCGGATCTCATCCGGACGAAACTCAGCAGGGATTCCAGCCCGCAGGGCTGCAGCCTGCTCAAGAGCACGATCCTTCAGCGTGGTGGTATCACGCAGGGAGCCTGTGATCTGGCGAACGGCGGCTTGCAGCAGATCAAGCCCACGCAGATCACTGCGCTCGCGCAGCTTTTCAGCCTCAAGGCTGCCGCCGGAAAGCTCCTGCAGCTCATCAAGGCTGACGTCGACCGGGAAGGCGTCGGCCAGCATGCGCAGCTGCCGCGACTCGGTTGCGTTGATGAATTCAACGGGGTTGAGGGCCAGAGCGGACATGAGGCCGGAAAGGAAGTCGGAAGGCTTCTTGACCAGAGAGCCGTCAGGTGCACGCACAACCGGGCTGGAAAGCCCGTTCTGGGTGACCACGCGCTCGATCTGATGGCCGTCATCCAGCACGATCAGCAGCTCGCCACGGTCGGTGCCCTGGCGCAGCAGTTCGGCGCGATTGCTCTTGCCGAACGCCGCGCTGACGCTGTCGAGAATGGAGGTCTTACCAGAGGCCATGCGGCCGGAAATCTCCAGCCCAGCTCCATCCAGCTCAAGAGCCATCTCTTCGATGGCCAGCACATCCCGGATCATGATCCGGGAAATCTTGCGGCGTTCCTGCCCGTTACCGTCTTGTTGCTCAGCCATAAAACCTCCGCCTATCAAAATCCAAAGTCGAAATCTTCCAGAATCGCTTCCGGCACCTCAGGTGCCGAAGCCGCCAGCGGCTGATCGGTCAGCAGCCCGCGCGAAGGTGCCATCTCACCGCCGAGAGGCTTGCCGGCCTTGTGGGCGTAATCGAGAAGGTCGTTGACCACCGGGAAGTTACCCTCACCGTAAAACCAGGTGCGCGCGGCGCGCAAGCAATCAGGGTCCAGCTCTGTGAGGAAACGGCTGGTGACACCGGCTGCCTCCTCAGGGCTACGCGAAGCAGTCGGGTTGACCGGGATTTTCCAGCGGTTAGCCAATTCCAGGTCGTTAGGGGCGATCAGCACCAGGCGCTCGATTGCCCGAGTCATAGCCACAAAGGCCAGGCGGCGCTCGGCCTCCATATCGCACTCAACGTCAGGCATCTGGTGAGGGAAGGAACCCTCCGTGAAGCCCGGGATCACCACGAGGGGGAACTCAAGCCCCTTGGACTTGTGGATCGACATGATGCGGATGGGGTCGAGCATGGTCTCAGGCTGTTCCTGCTGCTCGTACCGGGCGCCATAGGCATCGATCATTGCATCGACACTGTCGTAGCGCGCGATCTCTCGACACATCAGGTTGATCACGTTCAAGCGGTCGGACTGCTTGAGAGGATCGGTGATGCGACGCTTCACATCAGCCACCCACTCCAGGCCGCTCCAAACGCGAGTAGCCAGGTCGGCCATCGACATCTTGTTGGCGGTAAGGCTTTCGATGAAGGCCGCGCGCTTCTGCAAGCTGCTGACCTGAAACGGCTTGAGGCCGTCAGCGGTGCCGACGCTGCGCAGGGCACCCGGCACGGCTTCCAGAGGCGCATTGCCGAGAGCACCGCACAGGCGCTCAATAAAGCGCTTCGGCAGGTACATGCCCGGGGACTGGAGCGCTGCGCTGAGCAGCTCGGCCTTCCCTTCTTCGCCGCAGGCCTCGAACGTCTCGGGATCGCTCATGATGGCGAAGGCGTTCACCGCTTTGACCTCCGGCATGGAGAGGATGCCCTTGCCGTCCAGAACATAGGGGATACCCATCCGGATGAGGTGCATTTCCAGCGGAGCGGCCAGCTCGTAGGTGCGAACCAGTACGGCAACATCGCGCTTGCGGCGGCCCTGGTTCGACCACTGCTGGATCTCGTCCATCACAGCCTGCGGCCAGTAGCGGTCGCCATTCTTGGTCGACGCCATCGACAGGCGGATACTGGATTTCGGCGTGGACTCATTCGACACGCAGACCTTCTGCGGCCGTTCTTCGTTGTTACGGATCAGCGAGTTAGCCGCCACGGCAATCTCATGACCATAACGGAAGGTGCGACTCAGTTCGTACCGGGTGACGTTTTCCTTGCCGAGCATCTCTTCAAAGCGACTGTTCATGTAGCTCAGGTTCGAGCCGCGCCAGCCGTAGATGCACTGATCTTCGTCACCGACGACGAAGATGTTGGCCACTGTCTTGTTGCGGTAGTTCGAGGCAATGCCTGCCAGAGCGAAAATCACGCACTGCTGCGCATCGTCGACGTCCTGGTACTCATCGACAATGATCTTGTCGAACTCGCCGCCAATCCATTCAGCCATCTTCGGATTGCTCGAAATCGCGATGGCGAGGTCATAGATCAGGTCGTTGAAGGTGCGCAGGCCGGCTTGCATGCGGGCCTTCTCGTGGATCAGAAGCGCCTTGGCAACCTCCTCATCACCCTCGGTAAAGCGCAGCAGTTGCGCCGATGGCACGCTACCATCCAGCGGGACCAGATTGGACTTAGCCAAGGTGAGCCCCATGCGGACGGCGGCCACCTTCAGCTCGTCAACGTCGCCCGCAGTCTTCTCGACCATGGACATCGCCTCACGGGCCATATTGGCCTCAAGGTAGTCGGCTGTGATCAGCTCACGCTTGGGCATGAAGCCCTCAGCCTCGGCGGCCTCGACGACCTCTTTGCAGAAAGAGTGGATTGTGCGGAACTTGAGCCGGTTGGCGCCGGGCACCGGCAGATCAGCCAGACGGCGATTCACTTCCTTGGCGGCATCGACGTTGAACGCCAGGCCGAGGATGCGGCTGGGCTTCATGCCGCGGGCGATCAGGACACCGCAATGCCCGATGACCATCTTGGTCTTGCCGGAGCCCGGCGCCGCCGAGACGAGGGCATGATTCTGCTCATGAAGTGCGGCCGACAATTGCTCGTCACTGAAGCCCTTCAGCCATGGGAATTTATCGACCGCCGACATAGTTCAACTCCGGGTTGATGCGATGCTTTTGAATACGCTATAGTAAACATTACCACAAACGAGAGCATCTTGGTAGTTATGGACTGTATCAGCGTCGCCATTTTTTGCCCGCTCGACATGGCGTTCACCTACCAGTGGCCTGAAGCCCTCGGTGACCGCCCCAAGCCCGGCTGCCGGGTAAAGGTGCCCTTCGGCAAAAAGACCGTGATAGGCCTGACCCTGGGCGACGCGGAGGCTCCCGAGAACACCGCAAAGATCAAGCCGGTTGAAGCCCTGATCGATCAATACCCCCTATGGGATGAGGCGACCTGGAAAACGTGGTTGTGGATGGCGGACTACTACCACCACCCGATCGGCGACGCGCTCTCAACCACCCTGCCCTCCGCGCTGGCAAAAGGGGAAACCCCGGAGCCGGCCGCCGGCAGGCTGCTGGATATGTCCGGGGAAGTCCTCTATAAACCTGCACCGGGCAGCGAGGCGGCCACAGGCAAGCAGCGCGCCGTGATCAAGCTCGCCGCCGGCAGTCCCGGCGGGCTGACCCGACTCCAACTGATCGACCAGTCCGACGCGCCTCGCGTGGTCGACCTGCTCATCCGAACCGGTGTCCTGATCCCCGACAGGGAACAGACGGCCAGCGCCCCCGGCGCCGCAACGGTCACGCTGAACCAAGAACAGCAGCAGGCCGCCGCCTCGATCATCGACAAGCTCGGTAGCTTCTCGGTGACGCTGCTCGACGGCGTCACAGGCTCCGGCAAAACCGAAGTATTCATGGAAGCGATTGCCACCACGATCGACCAGGGCAAGCAGGTTCTGTACCTCGTCCCGGAGATCGGACTGACACCGCAGACCTGCGCCCGCCTGGAGAAGCGTTTCGAGGTGTGCACACTGCACTCGAAGCTATCCGAAAAAGATCGCTCTCTGGCATGGAGCCTGGCCCGCAGCGGCAAAACTCAGGTTGTCATCGGAACCCGCTCGGCACTGTTCACCCCCATCCCCAACTTGGGGCTGATCATCCTCGACGAAGAGCATGACCATTCCTACAAGCAAGACACCCATCTGCGTTATCACGCTCGGGATGTGGCCATCTACCTCGCCAGCCGGCGCAATCTGCCGGTCGTGCTCGGCTCAGCCACGCCATCGGCAGAGTCGTACCGCAATGCGCTGGCCGGCAAGTACCAGCACCTGCGGCTGACGCAGCGCGCCACTGGCGCGGCCATGCCGGGGCTCGAGATTCTCGACGCCAAGAGCATGCCGCAGCCAGACGGCCTCACGCCGATCGCGCTGGGCCTGATCAAGCGCACGCTCGACAAAGGCGAGCAGGCGATGGTGTATCTGCCCCGCCGCGGCTTCGCCCACGCCATGTTGTGCACCACCTGCGGATGGGCCTCTGAATGCCCCAATTGCTCGGCCCGGATGGTCTTCCACCGCAGCAAGGGCAAACTGATTTGCCATCACTGCAGCGAAACCCACAACAAGCCCCACGCCTGCCCCAAATGCGCAAATGAGGTCATCCCCCTCGGCGCGGGCACGGAACGCACCGAGGCGCTTCTCACCGAGGCGATAGGCGCGGAGCACGTCCTGCGACTCGATACGGATGTCATCTCCTCGCCCACCTCGATGATGGAGGCCCTGACCCGCATCCGAGAGGGTAAGCCCCTCTGCATCGTGGGCACCCAGATGCTCTCGAAAGGGCATGACTTCCCTGGCGTCACGATGGTCGTGATCGCCGGCACTGACTCTGCGCTGTTCTCCGCCGACGCCCGCGCCGGCGAGAACTTCATCCAGCAGGTCACCCAAGTCGCCGGACGCTCGGGGCGAGCCAAGCCTGGCCGCGTGGTGATCCAGACCATGCAGGCAGACAACCCTCTGCTGCAGCAGCTGGTGAAAGAGGGCTACCACGAAACGCTCAAAGGCCTGATCCAGCGCTACGAGGAAGCCATGCTTCCGCCGGTGTGCGCCAGCGCGCTGATCACGGTCGAGACGCCGAACCCGAACGATGCCCGTGAGATGCTCGAAGCGGCGATCGACGCTGTCGACCACCCCGCCCTGGTCGGCCCCTTCCCGGCCATCATGGAGCGCCGCGCCGGCGCCCACCGCTACCAGGCGGCGGTACTGGCCGAATCCCGCAAGGAGCGACACATGATCCTGTGCAAGCTGCAAGCCGAGTGGCGGGCACGCACCAAGCGCTTCCCGCTGATCATTGATGTTGATCCCTGCCAGATGAGCTGATGCGCCCCGCAACTGATCCACTACAGAAGAGGTATCCGCACACATGAAAGCACTTACCAGCCTGCTCCTCGTCGCCGCAGTGATCTACGCCATAGCGTTCCAGGTTTACAAAAATGGCCGCAATTCAATCGCCGAGACGCTCGCCGCACACGACACCGTTGAGCAGCTGATGATCCGACTGCACAGTGGCGACCAAGCGGCTCTCAAGGATCTGGAATCAGGAGCGAAGAGCGGGAAACTGCTCTACTCACTGGCGCTAGGCACGTACCGTGCAATCCAGGGGGATCCCCAAAAACGAGATCAGATCATCAGATCAGCGTTGAAAGAGGCCAACAGCCTTGAGTCACTCCTAATCCTTCAGGAGTTCGCTTACCTGTACGACACGCAGGCGCTGGCTCGAGTAATCCAAGGCTCCATCCGCAGCGACGGCAGCATTCAAAGCACCACCTACGCAGCCGTTAAGGACTACAGCTTCAGCGAAATAGAGATCAAATCTCTATCGGATTGCTATGAACAACTAAGCAACACCTACGGCAGACCACCTAAAATCAAGTGGCAACATTATTTGCAGGCGGGCCTTGAGAATATGATCGGGAAGAAAAACGTATGCATGCCGAGTAGCTGAGCTAGCGATGAGCCAATGAAAAAGGCCGCTGGATTCACCCAAGCGGCCTTTTTTCTGCACTACGCAATCACCTCATCAGGACTGCGCCTGCTCCAGCTGACGCGATAGAGCAAAAACCTCTTCTTTCAGCCTGTCACCACGTTCCTCGAAGCGGCGATCCTGCGCTGGACTTCCATCTTCCCGGGTAAGGTTCTGCTGTTCCCACAGGGAAAGCTCATGCTTCGCTGCGCGCAAGCGCTCCTGCAGATCTTGATCAACGCTCATATCGACATCCTTCTTGATTGCGCGGGACTGCGCATTATCACAAATCACGACCAAGCCCACGAGCTGGACGACCACTTGAGGAGGGAATACACCAGCACGCAAGAAGCAATGAAGGCGATGACATGCGCAAAGCCGATCGCGCGATCACGCCAGGAAAGGCTCCCCAGGCTCCTTTCATGCTCCTCGAGGAAAGCCCTGACCTCGCGGATCTCTTCAGGCGTTGCCTCTCCAGCCGCCCAACGCTCGCGCAAGGCTTCGATGTGCGGATTACCGCGGGACACCCGGACGCTCATAGCGGTCCGCCGTTCTCAAGAGGGAGCGGCAGAAGGCCGCCGGCAATGGCCTCGTCCACCTCTTTCTCCATCTGCTCGACGCTGACTCCAGCATGCGCTGCAACGCGGGCTGCGTAGAAGCCCCAGCGCGCTGAGTTGGCGCGCAGAGCCTCCAGTTCGCGGGCGGAGACCTGCACCAACTCTTCAGTAGAACCCATCGGCTGAGACATCAGTCAGACCTCCCCAACGATAATGCGGTAGTCGACCCGGCCCCACCCTGGGAAGCCATTGAGCTGCTCCCAGATACAGGCGGTGTGCCAGGCGGCGAACTCGGCAAAGTCGGCGCCGAGCTGCGCCTCACTGAGCCCCGCCGGCTTGTGGACGTTGACGCCACCCGTCAGGTCGCAACGATCGCCGCGAAACACTGTCCCGCGACTGCAGCGATGCTCAAACGGCTTGTCGTTGATCGTTCGCACTGAGCTACCCCTCAAACAGACTGACGAGCCTTGAATCGTACACCCCTAGAGGCGTATTTCGCAACGCTTTAAACATTCCCAATGCCACCATAAAACGAAGCATTAGTTCATCTAACAAAACCGTCTAATTCAACTAGCAAGACAAATTAAGTTTGCGTCAAACACTTAATAAAAACTTGCGTAACTGAATGCAAGATGCTTTTATTCGTCTCGGAATAACCAACTAGGCGACCATTATGTCTCTGATTCAAGAATACCGCAGCACCGAAGAAGCCATCAAAGAACTGCAGCAGCGCCTGCAATCTCTTTCCGCCGACGATCGACTCAAGAAAGAACTGGAGTTCGACCAGAAACTTCGTGCACTAATGAGCGAATACAACAAGACCGCTCATGACGTATTCACCCTGCTTGACCCCAGCCTGGCAAAGAAATCTGCCAAGACTGCCGGCGAAAACACTCGCGCCCCGCGCAAAGTCAAGGTCTACAAAAACCCGCACACGGGCGAGACTGTCGAAAGCAAGGGCGGAAACAACGGCACCCTGAAGGCGTGGAAAGCTAAATGGGGCGCGGACGCCATCAAGTCGTGGATTCAGTAGCAACTAGCACAACATAAAAAAAGGGGAGCACTGCTCCCCTTTCTTTTGCTCGCTAAACAACTAAAGCTAGAACTCGGGCTCGCATTCAAGTTCATAAGGCGAGAACTCGGCGCAGCTTTCCAATACATCAAGATCGGAATAACCAACAGCAGCCAAAGCGTCGCGCGTCGCATTGACGCAACCACTGGAATCCGTCGGATCGAACCAGGCGCCAGTCAACGCGACCTTGGCGTCCAGCGGCACGCCACGCTCTCGCAAGAACGCCACAGCAAGTTCCGCATGTTCAGGGTCATCGGCCTGTATGCGGGCACCGAACCCCGGCGCACGCTCGACTGCGTCGTTGATCGCCTTCTGCAGCATCGGATAGTCATCAAGCTCATCGCTCAGAAAGCCATCGAGCACGAGGACATCGCCGCGCCAGGCGCGAAGCTCGTCCATGACGGCATCCCGAACGCAGCGAGCATCAACGGTCCCCAGATTGGCGTTGGCCGAGCCGCAGAGCGAGCCCGGGTGAACCAGGATCAACACCCCAGACGGCAGATGAACATCACTCACAGGATCACCCTCTCACAACACCATCGATTGCCGGATTCATCCAGAAGCCCATGAAAGGCCTGAAAAGCTCCGCCCCACCGCGAACATACTCGAGCATCTGTTCCACGCATAGCCAGCGCCGGCCGTTCATCTCGGCCGCCAGCCCGGTCATGCAGCGCCCGCCGAACAGATCCACCACCAGGTCGCCAGGCTCAGTGAGGAACCGGATAAAGAACTCCGGCACCGACAGCGGCCAGCCGGCGCCGTGCGTCGGCAGACCGAGAGACTTCAGCACCGCCCGGTGCTCGCGGTTGATCGAGCAGGCGTGGCCATGCTCGATGACGTTGCGCGGGATGCGACCCTCGGTCGGCGCCGCGAAGCTGCCCGGGCGAATGCGATAGGCGCCGTCCCCGTAAACGGCCTGACGCTTCTCGCCGCCGGCGGAGATGAGCTTCAGGTGGCGCTCACTGTGCGGCTCCAGCACGCGCCGGTTATCCGCCTTGCAGCGCAGCGGATCAGGCGCCAGCCACAGGCACGGCTCCCAACAGACATTCAGCTGGTTACGGGCCTTGCTGGCCCACTGGATGGGCCCGGGGGCCTTCGAGCGGTTCTGCCAGATGATGCGATCCATCAGCTGCAGGCCCAGCCGATCCTCCAGGGCGATGGTGACCCGTTCCAGATAGGTGGACCGGGCCGGTGAGCGCTCATGAAACACATCGTTGCTGAGGTTCAGCACCAGGGACCCGGTCGCCGCCAGCTTCGGCACGATCGGTTCCAGCACGCGGCAGATGAAGTCTACGTAGTCGGCGCAGGACGGATTGCCGTAGGCCCGCGGCTGACGCAGCGGGTACGGCGCCGAGGTCAGCACCAGCTCGACCGGTTCCTCCAGACGCGCGATCGCATCCGGGCTTGTGCCCCATAGGGCCAGGCCCAGATCCGTACTGAAGGCCAGCAGCGTCACGCCCGGGCGGGCGGCATGCAGCCCGCTGCGCATCTTCTCGCTCAGGCGCCAGGCGCCGCGTGCGCCGGGGACACGCTCGATCACGCCCATCTGCTTGAGCGTCTGCTGCTGCCAGCGGATGGAGCGTTTGACCAGGCTGCGCAGCGCGCCGGCGCTACCGACGGGCGCACGCGCATTGAGCTGCTCTTCGGTGATGCCAGCCCTTTTGGCAACGGCCGCGTAGAGCCGGGCGTTGTCGACCACCGCCTCCGGATCGGCCTTGTACACCTCCGCCACATGGCGGAACAGCTCAAGCTGCATGAATTCAGAGGTCAGATCAGTCATCAGCAAGCTCCAGGGTGCGCGCGATCAGCTCAAGCAGCTGCTCGCGGCGTTCAGAATCGAAAATTTGCTTCGCATAGGCCCGAATCGGGAGAAAACCGTGGGTTACGAAGAGGTTCTGCCGGTCACGGTCAGCCTGGTAGGCGTCCTTGCTCCGGTGAAAGCTGAAGCCATCCATCTCGATGACAACCCGAGGCGGAATCATGATGTCGGCACTGAATTTCCGACCCGGAATAAGCCCAGTGGCCTCCCAGACCACCTCGCGGTCAGGGAAACGCTTAACCAGAGCCTCGAACAGTATTCGCTGGGGCGATGTTTCCTGCTCGGTGTACCCCTTGCTCCCCGGCGCCAGCTTGCCGCCGGCAGCGACGCCCCGCACAGCCTTCGGACGGGCTCCTTGAGCCGGCGCCGGGCCAGCGACATGCTCAGCCATCGCCTTTAAGTCGGCCAGGCGATCGGCATTGAGCGCGGCGACGGCGTCGCTCACCACCGGCGCGCCGCGGCGGGACGCGCCACGCATCTGTTTGGCCGCGCGCTCATCGATCAGGCCGAGGCGCTTAGCCTCTTCAGCAGTCAGGCGCATGCCGCATCACTCACGAAACCATCCCCTTGGCACCGGCCGCAGGGCGGCTCACCGCGCCAAGGAGAAAGCCCAGAACAGGCAGGACAGCCAGAGAAAGGCGACGCATCAACCCATGCCCGCAAAACCCGAGCAAGACGACGATTGTCGCTGGCCTCTGCCGCAACACATGCCGCAAGCGTGGCTCGGTAAACGCCGACATCCAGAATCGGCAAGGGATCACTGCAGGCCATGAATACCTCGCTATCAGGGCTCATAGGCCCAGAGTGCTTCGTCACGGGATGCCAACGCCTCGTCCGCGCGCTCACGCTCGCGACGCTCGCGCAGCTCAGCCTTCAACTGGTCGCAGCGCTGCAGCTGCACCGGCGCAGAAACGCGATCGCCGAAGGCGTCGTAAACAACTGCCATGCAGCTCGCGCGCAGCGGGTTGGCGTCGCTGAACCGGCGCCCCGGCTCAGCCCGGGTGTAAGCCACCCAGGCATCATCGATAGCGATAAGGCTCACCCCGCGGGAGAACATCTCCCGGGACACGACACGCTCACCAGCATGTTCGAGCGGAGCCCAATTGAGCGACTCACCGATGCAGTCGTAGCTGGACGCCGAGCGAATGGAAACCCACTCGTAATCGCCCACGATCATGACTTCCAGGGCCTCATTGGCCGCCTTTGCCACCAGCCAGGCGAGCGCAAGATCGGAGGCCTCCCGGAACGGGAATGCCTCCTGATCCGCTTCGTTGAAAAACACCTCACTCATGACAAATCACTCCTCGCTTTCGCCAAAGTATCGTTCCGCTCTTCGGAACTTTCAAGCGGTTATTTGGCCAGCCCGTTAGGGATCACTCGCTGCCCGTGCATCCAGTGCTTAGTGGTCTGGATATGGCCCTGCCGAACGAACTTGGCCACCGAGCGACGGAAGTCCCGGTAGGCAAAACCGTCAGCCAGGCGAACCACGTAGCCCTCACTGCGTCCCCAGTCTTTGCGGGGGTCGTAGAGCCGGCGAATCGCCGCCTCATCGAACTCGCCGTCGAACAGCACCTTCACCGGCCGGATACCCAACAACTCGAAGTATTCGAGCGTGCTATCCCAGTCCAGGCAGAAGTTGCGCTCATCCCAGATCGAGAAGCCGAGCAGGTAGCTCTCCAGATCGCTGTAGGCGATCGAGTGCTGGGCGTAGAGGTTCTCAGCGCAGATGCGCCACCCCTCCGGGATATCGTGCGCAATGCGCCCCCAAAAGCCCTTGGCCCAGTCCCGGCTCGGGTGATGCAGGCTGTCGATACTGCGTGCGTGAAAATAGTCCGCATACAGGCTAGTGTTCTCGCCATCCATCTTCTCGGTGACGATTACCCGCCGGCCAGCGAAGTGGCCCACATCCTTGAGCTGGCGGTCATCCGAGTGCATGCCTTCGGACCACGGCAGGTGGTGCGTACGCGGGTACTTCACCTGCCAGGTGAAGCTGTCGAGCACGCCGCCGGCGGCCAGAATCTTCTGGACGCTCGCGTCCTGAAAAAGCTCACCGCGCAGGCGCCGGCCGCTGGCCAAGATCTGGTTGCCCCACTTGTCGTAGCGCTCATCCTCGTAGAGGTGATCAGGGATAAGCGGACGCTGAATGCCACAGGCCTCGCGAACAGACTCCAGAGAAATCAGGGTCATCTCGCACTGCAGGTGATGGTACTCACACACGCTAGCGCCGTTATCCAGGTAGTAGCCACCGTCATCGTAGAGCCGGCGATCGATGACGTGATGCGCGTCGACCGCGGGGCTCGCGCAAAACACGCAGCGCCCACGATCACGGGCGAAAACGCCCTCGCGGAAGTCGTCACGACTCAGTAGTTGTCGGCCAGCAGAGTGCTGGCCCTTGTAGGTATTCATGATGCAAATCTCCATAGGCGCCCGGCGCCCACGGGATCTGCAGATCAGATCAAGACGCGGACACGAGGCTTTTGGCAAACGCCGCTGATGCGGCTTTGGCAGTCAAAGGTCATGTGGTCAGTTGAACTCGTAATTGAGGGCGCGGAGGGAAACCTCCGCGGGTAAGGCGGGCGCATATTAGTTCCGCTTTTCGGAACGGTCAAGCATTCAAGGCCCCGCTGGGGCGGCAGAATAGCCATCGAGCACGCTTTCGACAGCAGGCTCGCCCTCATCGGCGCTTCTGGCCACCAGGACGCAGTGCCCGAGGCGCTCAATATCCAGAGCAGCAGGAGCCTGTGTAGCCCAGGCAGAAGGCCAGAAACCATAGGCGCCTGAATGCCCTTGAGGCTCACCGAAGAACAGATCGGCAGGCGCCGCTCGATTCAGCGCATGGCAAACCTCTTTGAGGTCGAGGCCATCGCGCATGGCGCCAGGGTCAACAGCCTGCAGAGCTTGCTTGAGCAGCTTCGCCAGGCTTTCCGCGCCAACATCTGCGCTGACGAACAACCCCGGGCGGACGACGCCACGCTCTTCGGTCAGCGGAGGCATAAAGCAGAAGGCCGCGGAGATGCGCTGCTGGAAGGCTCGATCATGACGCTGCGCCTCATGGATAAAATCCAGCAGCTCATCACGGGGGATCCCGCGATCAGGCGGGGACACGGCGCCCATCGCTCGCTGGGGAAGATGGACCTCCAAGCCGCCGTTGGCGAAGAAGCGCCCAGAGGCAGTGGAACCAAAAAACACAGCAGAGGCAGGCGCCGCCTCCAGAGCGGCGGCGGCCCTCGAAAGCACTTCAGCCGGCGAGATATGACGCATCGATCACCCCTTGTAGCGCTGACGCGCTGACTGCGTAACGACAGACGCGCGGGCACCGCCATTGGCGTATAGCGCGTCAAGGAACGCCTTCTCCTCGTCGAGAGCAGCGTCCAGGACGGTAATCCCCCACTTCTTCCGCTCGCCATCCCAGCTGTAGCCGCGGGCCTTCAGGGCGTCCTTCACCTCGAAAGGCGCGCCAGTTGCCTCAACCTGACAGGTCTTGGCCCGGCCCCGAGCCAGCAAGGCATGCAGTGCAGCCTCATTGACATGCAGGAGAAAGCCCGTAGCCAAGGCATCCACGCTGGCGCGATGCGCCTCGTAGAAGAACCCATGCTCAAGCATGAGCACCTCAAGGGAGCGGCTGTTCTTGAACCCCAGATCTGCCCAGGGGATATCGCGCATCGTGCACATCCACGGGGCATCCAGCGCCCCCTGAAGGGCGTCGCAGCCCGTCCCGGCGATCCACTTCTCGACGAAGGGGCGATCGAACCCCGCGTTGTGGGCGATCATCAGCGTTTGGCGCTGCAGGTAGCGGGCAACCAGCAGAGGGTCGATGCTCTGCCCCGCCACCATTTCGTCAGTGATCCCCGTCAGCTCGGTGATTTCCGCAGGGATCGGGAAGCCGGGGTCCTGATACAGACTGTGCACCGCATCGATACTGCAGATAGCCTCACGATCGCCGCCAAGGCCTAACCGACCCGCAACGATCCCCAGCTCAAGGATCACGTCCTTGCCGCAGTCCAGCCCAGACGTCTCCACGTCCAGGATGACGAACGGATACTCAGTAACACCGTCGACCGGGGCCGACAGCACGGTTGGCACGACAAAATCGGGGCGGGTAAACGGCACGCGCTCCAGGCAGCGGAAATTCTCAGGGGCGCGCTGGATTTCATCCAGGCGCTCCAATGGAAACGTCTGAACAGAGCTATTGGTCATTCGTTGAGACACCGTTTGCTATCGGCTTCGCTTGAGCGTTCCTGCGGAATCGGCTCCGGCCGGTGGATAAGGAATCCTTGGAATCCATCGATCCCAAGAGACATGAGGTAGTCCCGGTGCGCCTCCGTCTCCACGCACTCGGCGATGACCTGCATCCGCCGAGCCTTGGAGAGAGCCACAACCGATTGCAGCACATCAGAGGCAACGCCCTCGCCACAGATCGTGCGACTGAGCTTCACGGCGCTCCACGGCAGAGCCAGCATCGACAGCGACGCGGCGCCCTCGCCAAAGTCGTCCAGATAGACATCGATCCCAGCGGCACGGAACAGCTCAACGGCGCGAGCAACAAGGCGAACCTCATCCACCGCTGCGGTTTCGGTGACCTCAATAGCGATGTTCGTTCGACCGTGCAGCATGCCGATGATGTCGACCAGAGCCAGGCTATCGCGGACAGTCAGGTTGGACAGGTTCAGCGTATGGCGGGGGCCATCCGCGGGGATAACAGAAAGCGCCTGCTGCACCAGGGCCAGGTCGAAGTCGACCGCCAGCCCGAGACGTTCCATGCTCATCAGCTCCCGAGCCATGGACTGCCCTTCGTGGCGGGACAGAACCTCGAAGGTCTGAGCGGCACCGGGGTAATGGATGCTCTGGCGGTAGAGCTGAACCAGATCCGCCACCCGCTCACCCATCATGTAGCGGCTGACAAAACCATCATCAGCATCAAAAAAGGTGAGGTCATCAAAGGAGACGTAGCGCTGCCCCTGCCGACGGGCTTCACGGCAAGCAATCTCTGCCTGCTGGGCAACCATCTGAATATCGCGTCCACCGGCCAAGCCAAAGAACGCATCCAGGCGAAGCTCGCGCCCGACGGTGCGGACCACTTCACGGCGCACCACCGTGCGCAACTGGCCAAGCTGGTGCAGCACAATATGCTGCGGCCGGCGTTCAGCAATACCGACCCAAGAATCCCCACCCAGGTGAAACCAGGTGAACGCTGTCTCGCGTTGCAGCGTGCGCCCGACCTGCTGGATGATCTTGTCGCCGCCGCGGCGGCCCAACACATGATTGATCATGCCGAAGTTGGCGAGGTCGAAATGAACGATCGTCCACCCCTTGGCCGCCCGCGGCGCACCCAGAATGAACTGCTCGAAAGCGGCATGCCCGCCCGGCGTGGAAACAGACACCAGGGCTCGGGAAGACGCAGAATTTAACGGCAGCATCAGTCGCGCCCCTTTAGCAATTTCCGAGTAATGGATCCGAGGTCATCGATAGACAGATAGCGAACCTTGAGATAGCCGCCCTTGGCGCCGTGACCGGACGCCTTCTCCAGCTCCACCGGGTGACCCAGCAGCTCGCTGACGCGCTCAATGAAAATCCGCTCGTCCGGATCCTGCTTGGCAATAGGTTTCACTGCTGCCTTGGTCTGCAGCGACTTCACCTTCAGCTCGATCTGACGGCTGGTGAGATCCAGATCGACGGCTTCGTCGGCGACACGCACCGCATCGCCGGCGGACAGCCCGTGCAGGGGGCGAACTTTGACCTCGGTCAGCCGGCCGGCGGCCAGGTGTGCTTGAACAGGCTCTGGCAGTGCAAACAGACGCAGGTGATTGGTCACCAGGACGCGCGAGACGCGGAACAGTTCAGCGCACTTCTCATGGCTCAGGCTGAACTCATCAACCGCCATCTTGTAGCTGCGGGCTCGCTCGTAGCTGTTGAGCCCTTCACGGTCTTCGTTCTCGGTGAGCGCGGCCACCATGGCCTGCAGGTCATCGTAATTACGAACAATGCACGGCACGCGATCGAGCCCTGCCAGCTGGGCAGCGCGCCAGCGGCGCTCGCCGGCCACGATCTCATAAAGCCCGCCGGCACCTGGCTTGCGACGAACGACCAGCGGCTCGATAACGCCAAGGTCGTTCTTGAGCATGGACTCGGACAGGCTGCGCAGGGCCGACTGCTCGAACTGGGTGCGCGGCTGGAACCGGCCCGGGACGAGCACCTCGACAGGTAGATGGACCAAGCCTCGGTTCTCCGACTCATCCGACAGGATGACGTCGCCCGCGAGCGGCGCAGAGGCTTCTCCAAAATCAGGTGTATATTCTTCAGTGGCAGCCGGCACGAAGGCATTCCTCAAAGAAAACAAGTCGATGATTTCGACGACTTAATGCTTTATCATCATACTACCTAAAATATCCTTACACACTGCAAAAAGGAGTGTCGCGATGAATAAAAGGCTGACCCTACTCACCGGCGCCGCTCTGCTGGCCATGGCCAGCCTGCAGGCGCAGGCAAGCCTCGTGCAGGCGCCAAGCCAGCCGGCCGACTCCGGCTGGAGTCTGAGCGGTATTTTCGACAGCGCGCTGGAATCCATCGGCATCACCGCACCCCAGCGTGGCGTCACCCAGACCCCGGTCGCCGCGCCGACGCCGGACCTGACACCGTATGAGGCGCGATACAAGACCTCGACAACGCCGACCGGCGGCGTCGCCACCTGCATGAACCGCGACGCGGTGTCCCAGCAGAGTGCGTCCCAGTACCAAGTCCAACCCGTCACCCAGGCCTACTAAGGCCAAGGAAGAGCGCCATGGCACTCCCCCTGCTACCTCTGCTCGCCCCTCATGCCATCCGGCTGATCGGCTCGCATTCGCTGCGCAGCCTCGCCACTAAAGAGATGTTCAACCTCGGCGAGAAAGCCCTGCTTAGCCGCGTCATGCCGGCGCTTGACGCCCCGCTGAGCATCGGAAGCAACTTCATCCCAGGGCGAGATGCTGTCGCCGGGAAACTCCTTGGCAGCACCCCTGCCGGCATTGGCCAAATGCTGGGCAAGGCGGACGTGCTGATGGACCTGATGGGCAAAGCATCCGATCTGTCGAACGGGATGCCCGTGATACTCGACGCGGCCGGGAAAATCTCCCAGCTGGCGCGAGGGCTGGAAAGCAGCGGGAATGCCGGAGCCTTCCTCGAAGGCATCAGCCGGGTAACGCCGTCGCTGTTTTCAGCGCTCAGCCGATCCCCTGCATTAGCAGGCGTGGCCAACGCCATCATGGAGATCATCGATAACCTGATGCCCGGACAAGGCAGCCAGCAGTCCATGGACAGCCAAGCAGGACTCTCCCAGCAACAGACGAGATAATGTATGCAGTTTCTCTCGTACTCCCCGCGCTCCGAGCGAGCGCGGCTTGTTGTACCCGCACCGTCGACGAACAGTCGACACATGCTCACGCGGACATTCAATGAATCCAGCTGGACCCAAACACTGACCAGGCCACACCCTGGCGACATTCGCGGCTGGGTGCAGATCATGGAGCCGGAGTGGGTGGCGCGCTGCCTCTATGATGAAATGCCACACAGCGCCCGGCGTGCAGCCGAAACCAGCATGCCGCCGCCCTTGGCCGACATCAGCAAAGGACGAGAAACACTCACCCGCCTGTGCGACGCCAGAGGCGGCGAGACGCTCTGGAACGTCGCCCTGATGGCCAAGATTGCAGGCATGCCCTACAGCGCCTGCGCGCTGGAAGCCGCAATTGAACTGGCGGCCGAAGACGCCCCTGAGCTGGGCGCCTGGAGCAACTACGTGGCCCTGCTGGGCAACTGTTCAACCGTGCATGCCTCGCCCGAGGACATTGCTACGGCGATCAAGTCCATCGCCAAGATTTTTGCCGGCCAGCCGCAGGCCGAAAGGATCATCCTCGACATCCAAACGCAGCTCGACTCCTCCGAAATCACTCAGCGAGCCATTCGCGAGGCAGGGCTTGGGCGCTACCACTGGAAATGGACTGTGCCAGGCTCCAAAGAACTCACCCTCCTCTTTCCCCGCCCGGCCGCAGCAACAGAGTGGCTGTGCGGCGCAAACCTGCAGCCACAAGCCTCTGTTCGGGCCTCACTGAGCCAGTTGAGGTCCAAGGTTCGCTCGGCCCAGGTCGTCCTGGTCGACGAGCAGACCGACATGGTGTCACCTGTCCCCCTGATCGAGATGATCGACAGGATCACGCTGGGGGAGCCAGCCGGAGAAATCAGCCAGTAAAGAAAAGGGCCGCATAGCGGCCCTCTTTCATCATGACGCAGCAATCACGGCATGCTGCGCTCAATTTGCCTTTCCGCTTCGTACTGAAGCCAGGATTCAGCATCCCCGCGTACAAGACGCCGAACAACACCAGCCGGGCCCTGAACGATCTCTGGCTGCTCCAGCCACTGCTGCATCTCAGCCGTCAGCGCATCGATCTCGGCCGCACCCAGCTCCATGTCGCAGGCCAGCCGCAGCTCACCTTCAACCTGCTCCAGGCTCTGCTCACGATGGCTCACATGGAAGGTGCTGAAAGAGACGGTCGGATCAGCGAAGAACCACCAGTTCGCAGTCTGCCCATAGGCCCCATCCGGAGCCTTCAGCAGCACCTCGCGCACCTTGCAGGCAGCCTCGCGATAGCGCTGGAAGGCCGCCTCTTCTTCCGGATACGAGGAGTAGCTGGTGCGCTCAAAAGCACTCAGATCAATCACATTGGCACGAGCCTCGGCCAGAAACGCCGCGAAAGCCGGCATGTTACCGCTGGACGCGATGAACTCGGCCATCTCCCGCGGGAACTGCTCGGGAACGAGGTCGTTCTCGAGAAGAATGTCCAGCGGCTCCGACTTCGGCGGCAGACCCGCGATTCGACCAAGACGGACCAGCTGCGAGGAGGACGAGATTCCGCCCAGGCGGAGCAGGTCACAGAACAGATGGCCATCGGAGCGCGCGGCGAACCAGCACAGCTCGTGCTCGTTGAGCGCAGACGTTATGACGCCCGACTCCCTAGGAGGTGCAGCAGGATCTGCGCCGTAGGCGCTGAAAGCCTCCTGCAGCATCTTCCAGCTAATCTGTTCATTCTCGTCGAGCCCATCGAGCATCACGACAGAACTGTGCTCGATGAACGAGGACATAGCCGAGTCATACAGCCGATCAACAACCGCCGTAACCGACGGCTTCGCCTGATAACCGCTCTGCAAGGGCTTCCTCATCGCTTCCCGCTCCTCAGCCTCAGAATGAAGGCCCTTGATCGTCGTAGACGTTATCCAGTACCTGCTCCGGCGGCTCGACCGAGATCTGCAGATCGGCGATCTGCGCCGGCTCACGCCCCATAGCCTGGTCGACCGCAGCATCCGCCAGGTTGTTCTCTGTCATGTAGGCAAACAGCGGGGAGCGATCGAGCCCGCGCAGCGCCTCTTGGCGCAGCTTGGAGATTTCCCAGACGCGCTCCAGCATGAAGTCGCGCTCTTCCTTGCCATTGGCCAAAGCCAAGGGGATCACCGAACCGGAAGCGGTGCGACCGATCAACAGATGGCACTGAGCCTGCTCATCGCCAAGGCCGACCCGGTGAACACCGAAACGGACAATGCCGGGGTAGCTTGCCAGGCGATCCAGCGGATCGGGATCCAGCGAGATTTTCACCCCGTTGGCCGATACGTTTTGCACCAGGGCAGACTTGCCAGTCGTGATCGAAGACAGGACGGTGAAGCCGTGGTCATGTGCGCGGACAGTGTAGAAGTCCGGGCGCAGGGGCCCATGATTGCTCTGCACCTCGCGGCTAAGCATGATCACGTCGCCCGGGTTAAGCACCAACAGGGACTGCTCCCGGCCGACCTGGCTAGCCCAGCAGCGACGACGCCAGGCGGCAGACCCTTCATCGAGCGCTGGAGACAGCTGCTCGACAAAGCCTTTCGGCGCGGCAGCCATGAGCGGGTTGTCACGCTCAGAGAGCACGCCGTAGCGAACATTGCGCGGCCCCGTCGCGCCAAAGTCGGCCTGATAAGGCACAACGTAGGCCTCAACACGGCCACTGGCGGTGCGTACGGCGGCGTACCCCGTAGAAAGGGTCAACCGGAAGTTGACGACCTCCCCTTTGCTGGCAAGGGCGCCGGCAAGCACATCTTGGAGGCGCTGCCCCGGGGCCTGCTCGGCAACACGAGTGGTAAACAGCGCAACCGGAATTGCCGGTGCTTTGGCGGTACTCATAAGGTTCCCCTTGTCTTACATCCGGAAAGTGAAGTCGTCCTGCCCAAGCAGCAGGGGCTCTTCATCTTCGGCTTCCACGCCATAGTCTGGCTCATCATCCGCGTTTTCGTATTCGAGACGCTCCTGCTGATATGCAGCCAGGTAGTCAGCTGCCTCAGTTGCCAGCCACTCGGACCCGACATCTCGAATCAATGCATTAACCAGCTCGCCATTGAAATGACTCATGTACGCCTGAACGCGATCGGCTACAGCCGCGCGCTCCGGACCAGAGGCGCGCGGATAGACCTCAGCAACATACTGCTGCAGGGCACCCTGTCCACCGACGAACTCACACAGCCCTCGCAAGAGGGCATCAGCGCCGCGAGCAAAAGCCACTCCCGACGCAGCTGTCACGTGAGCGATAGCGTCGGCCGCATTGAGCACGTGCTCAGCCGTAATCTCACCATCATTGGCGACCGCCAGCGCTTGGCCAGGCACTTGCCCCTCAAAAGCAGCGGAACGATCGATCACCAGATGAATAACCGCACGAACAGTTGCTCCGGCCGTATCAGTGGAGGCAAACATGCCCGCCACTCGGCTGCGCAGCCCTTCGAGCACAATAGCACCGTCATCAGGGCCAAAGCGCTCTTGCACCTCGGGGAAAATCTGCTGGTAAGCGTCGAAGTTCGTCAGATCGGCAGAAACGAAACCGGAGCGGATCATATTGACCTCGCTCATGAAGGTTGCCGGCACGCCCTGCTGGCGACTGTTATCCGCAGACATCAGCGGCACGGCCGCAGCACCAGCCAGGGCAGCGCGTACGGCGCTAAGCACGTACTCTTCCTCAGCCTCTGGATCAGCATCAATCCCTGCGATGGCCGCGGCCAGCTCACGAGGCATGAGCGGGTGATCAGCGGCAGCGCGAAGAACGTCCGAAGGGAACACTTCGTTGACCAGCTCACGAGCGCGCTGCGCCCAGTATTGATTGACTCGCATGCTGATCACCTCTGCATGATTGTGTATATACAATAGTAAAAAACACGCTATTTATGCATAAAGTATCCAGCAGGTCCGGGAAAAGGTCAAACGTCGACTTCTCCCTTGCGGCGAATGCTCCATAAATATATGCTTACTTAGTCTCACTAGCATAAGGCAGTCACGTGAAGGACGACGGCAGCAATCTCTCCCAGATGGCCACTCTGCGCCTTGGCAGTCTTGGCCTTTCCTTCAAGGTCCTCCCGCCAAGCGAGCTGGACATCTGGGCCGAACATCCCGAGCTACCCGCCGGCGTAACCCTGCTCTCCACCGGCACCGGTGGCTGGGCATACGGTGAGCGCTACGTGGTGCACGACCACACCGGCAAACAGTACCGGACGGTAGACCTCAGCCGCGGGATCATCGTCGAGATGCAGGATTGGGAGATTTCCGCATCGTTCGTCCGCATCTTCACGGAAGAGCCCTACCCCTACACCAGCATCGAGCAAGCTCAGGCCGCGGCGCGCCAGGGCATCATGCTGTTCAGCCCGCCCCTGACCGAAAATGTTTGACCTGCCGCCAACCATCGCCGCGGGAGAAATCCCACAGCACTGCGTCGCCGCAGTGGTGAACTACTACCGCGTCCCACCGAATCTGATTGTCGGGATACTCGGGCAGGAAGGCGGCCGCGTAGGCACCGCCAGCCCGAACGACAACGGTTCCGTTGACTACGGCCCCGCCCAGATCAACAGCGCATGGCTCAAGACCATCCAGCCCTACGGCGTGACCGCACAAAAGCTCCGCTGGGACCCCTGCATGAACCTGTGGGTCAGCGGGTGGATCATGCGCCGCTGCATGAATAAGTTCGCCAAGTCAGAGTGGATGGCCATCGGCTGCTACCACGTGGGGGAAAACCCCAGCAAAGAGAGCCACTACACCCGCATGCAGGCCTACGCCCAGAAGATCCGCGAGAAGAGCACCAAATACGCTCCCGCGTTCCAGCGCTGGCTGACCACCGGCAACACCGCCAATCAGGTGGCATCAAACCCCTGATCGGCGGCAACTGCCATCAGAAATACCGCGAACTGGTATTGTCGAGCATCGTCGGCAAGCGCGAGCCTACGCTGCGGTCAAGCACTTCGTAATTGACCGAGCTGCAGACCGACAGACCAAGCTGATGCGCGTCGCGCAGGCGATTTGCCAGCGTATGAGATGCTTCGCCGGGATCTCGGTTGCTAGGGCCGCGGCACTGGCACACACGCCAGGCCTCGCCCACCACGCCAAGCTCCAGGGTGGCCACCGGCCGCTCCTGCCCGGGGATACGGAAGCTGTAAAAGGCGCCCGTACCATTGACGTGCTTGTTGAAGTAGTTGGTGCTGCGGCCAATGCAGTGGCCCATCAGGTCCGACTCGCGCACGAACTCCTCAAACACACGCAGCCGGTGCACCAGGAAGCCACTTTCCGGGTCAGGGAACACATCGTCACCACCGGGAGTGGCCGCCGCCGTATCCTGCTGCACAGGCGCCGGCAGGTCATCCTCATCCAGCTCAACCGTCTCTACCCAGTGCTGGGATAGCTCACACATCTGCTGCCAAGTTGTGCTCGGGCTGATATCGGCGTCACCGCCCTGCAGGTAGTCACGAACAACAATGGCCTGGGCCACCACCTCACGGCAGTCAGCCAGCGCTTTGCCTTCCACCTCTGCACACAGCGCCCGGATCATCATCTTCCAGTCGGCATCGTAAGGCGCCGAGATACCCTCGAGGGAAATCTCCGCCTCTGCCAGGACGAACATCTGCGCGAGACTGGCATTCAAGCCGACATCCTTGAGCGTATCGGCCGGGCCGACCAGGCGAGACACCCACGTCGAGTCCCCAAGCGCACGGAAATAGCCGTACGCCTGCGCGGTGTCTTCGGCGCTGAGCGCCGAGATCGCTTTCCAGGCCCGCTTGCTCATCCCAAAGCCCTTCAGGTAACCGTTCAGACCGCCGCCGTCCTGATACTCCAGGCGGTCGCGCAAGGGCCAGATCATCGGCAACAGTGAACGCGGGGTGCTATCCGGGATAGCGTCCGCCCAGGCGATGAAGGCGTTGCATTCCGCAAAGTCCTCCTCCCACGCCTTAGGCAGGCGCGGCCGGCGCGCCATCAGTTTGTAAATGCCGGCCCCGGTGGAAACATCGATCGGCGCTTTCATACAACCTCCGGCTCAGCATCGAGTTGACGATCGGCAGCAGCAAGCTGCCGGGCGCTGGTCACCATCCACTCGCGAGCGCGAATATCGGTGGCCGGGCTGCGCAGCTGAACACCGATCTCAAAGATACGCGAAACCACGTCCTTCAGGCGCTCTGGGAGTGCACGATCATCACCAGTGAACGACAGCATCATCGACGAACCCGTGCGGGACCACTCCATCCCGCGAGTGATCTCGGCGATGCGCTCATCACCAACCAGCCAAGAGGAACGGCCCTTGGCGCGAGGCACCGACAACACATAGTTGACGTTTGCGCCACGACCCACGCGGCGAGCCTCCAGATAGAACTCGCAGAAGCGATCCTTCTCAGCCTTGGCAATATCTTTCTGCGTCAAGCCAGACACGCTCGCACTGGAGAGCGACATGGGCATCGTGACGAGGCTCGATGCGCTCAGGCGATGCGCCATATAACGGCTGACCAACTCAGGATCCTGGAACTTCACCGGAGCATAGAGCAGGCGAACGGAGTCGAAGTTGTTGGGCATCACCACGCCATAGTCACGAGAGCCATCCGCCATGGTGTAGGTGGCGGGCAGGCCCTTGTGCAGTTCGGTGGCCATCTCAATGGCGCGCAGGATATTGCCTGACAGAACGTGGCGGCGAACCTCGACCTGACCCAGAGGCAGGTCTTCGTAGCGACCCAGAACCGCATCGACAAAACGACCCTGATCGTCGATCAGATCCTGTTCAGGGTCGCTGACGCCATGCACCAGGTTCTCCCAGTCGATGACGAAGGTTTCAGGGTTATTGGTGCCGGCCTCCTCGTTCGCCGCCTCAAAGGCGTCTTTCTGCACGCGGATAGCCTCAGTGATCACCAGTTTCAGCGGAACACGAGTCTGGCGCGCATGAGCGTCGACGCTGACCATGCGCAGGCGCCACTCGTAGGGGTCGTTCATCCGCGAGTTGCTCTCCGGCGGCTCGATACCCACCACGTGGAAATTCGCCGGGATTTCCGAATCCAGGCGGATATGCAGGTGCATACCCAGCTTCAGGCGACCTGCGAAGTTCTCCATGCCGAGGAAATCACGAGCAGCATGGCGAGCGAAGGATTCGCGCGGGTTGTTGGCCGCTTCAAGAACAGAGGTTACCCCGCCATCCGGATTGAACAGGTCGCGCACGTTGGCCATGCGATCGTTCATCCGGCGAGTCATTTCAGGCATCACCTCCAGCAGCGGGAAGCGCGACCAGTTGCGGGTGGCACCGCCATCCAGCGACAGATCGCGGCGGGCCATGGCCACCAGGGTGCGGATGGTCTCAGTATTGAGCGGCGGCAGGTTCTCCATGAAGCGCAGCTCGCGCAGCATCACCGCGCCCTGGAACACAGACGGACCAGTCGCCGGCTGCAGCTCAACCTCGTTCACGACCTCGGCACGGATATCCAGGTGACGGCTACGGAACGGGTTGATGCCCTGCTGTTCCAGATCCTCCAGCTTGTTCTCGTAAGCGCGGATCAGCCCATCCATCAGCTCATCCTGCAGGTCGCAGGGGAGCAGGATGGCCAGCGCAGTCACGCGGTTAGCCAGACCGGTATCACCACCATGCTCAGCGATCTTCCGGGCTTCTTCGCCCAGGTTGATTTCGAGAGCTTCGCAGACCTCTGGGTTGTGCTGCAGGTAAGTCACAGCGGCCTCACAGCCTACCCAGTTGAAGATGTCCGGCATGGCGCCGGCAGACACTTCAGAATCGCGGCTGCCGCGAGTCAGAGACATCATGCTGCTCAGACGGCGGCGCATCAGGGCCATACTGCGAACGGCAACAGGGACCGCCGACCCCGGCAGGGTGTAGCGCGGGGCAACGGCCATGTTCGCGCGGAAAACGCGGCCCAGTGCCTGCTGGAACACATAGATGTCATCGTCAGCCTGAGCAATGATCATGTCGCGCGGACGCTGATCAGCAAAACGCAGGTCAGCATGCAAGTCGATGCCCGTGGCACCGGCCTTGTTGATGATCAGCGCGTCAGACTCACCCGAGTTGAAGCGGTTGATGATCAGCTGGCGATCGCGCTTGGACGAATCGCTACGGCGCTGCAGTGTGAAGTTACCTTCTGCACCGCTGTTCAGCTGCCACTTGCGGCCGGTCAGCTCGCCAGCGGTGAAGCCGGCGGTGGCGAGACGCTCGCGCATGTGGTCAATGGGAGACACAGGGATATTCACCGGGATACGGGCAACAGCAGCCTCGAACTCGGCCATCACGCGAGCCACCGACTGATGGGCCTCAACATGCCAGCCAGCAACGATCAGCTGCAGCTGACGCGGCAGGCTGCGGCCAGCCAGGTCAACCGCCGGATCCATGAGGTTGAACGCATGGACACCGTTGCCGGCGGCGAACTGAACCTCGGTGATGCGTCGAGCCAGGCGGCGCAGCAGGCTACCGAAAGACACCTCGACAGTCGCGCCATCCGGGTTCATGTCGTTCTCAGTGAGCAGACGCGACATTTCAGCCAGGACAGTCTCCATGGTGCTCTGCAGCACCATGACCGGCTTATTACCCTCGCGGAGCGACTCGATCATCAGGTCAGCGAAGAAGTCAGCGTGCACCGACAGCAGTGCCTGCTGAGTAAAGTGGTGCAGGGTCGAGCTGAAATGCATGCTGCTCAGGCCGAAACGCTCACGGGCGCTGCGGCGCTCCTCAGTCTGCAAGCGACGACGGGCGATGTAATCGTTGCCGTTCAGGTCGTTTGCCCGACCAGAAACAACCTGCTGCAGGTCGAGCAGGCTGCGCAAAGCAGCAGAGATTGCATCCATGTTGCGGCGGATGTTCGCCGCCTGCACATCAGGAACGTCAGGCGCACGATACTGCGCACGAGACAGGTCGTGCTCACGGCGGATGTACTGGCCTTCCATCGCCAGCATCATCGGTACAGCCTCCATCGCGGCGGCGCCACCCTTGCGCAGGGTTTCGACCAGGCGAGCTTCCTTGCCAAGGAAGCGCAGGTCGGTGCCGCCATACAGCGAGAGGTTCTTGCCTTCCTTCGCCGAGGTCGCCGAGCTGTACAGCGTGTGCTGCGAGAGAGAAGCCAGCGAGCGCAGGTTGCGACCGCAAAGGCTGTCTACGCCGGCGGACAGGTGCGATTCATCTACCAGCAGCAAGGCGTTGGGTGCAATGGACTGCAGCCACTCCACGCGAGGCGTTTCGGGTTCGGCCATCAGCTGGGAATGGCAGGTAAACACCATGCGGACGCCCTGCGGGAGTTCGCGAGTGGCGTAAATCTCATTGAGCTGGTCGGCACTCCAGCCAGGGAACAGTTGCTCGCCCTGGTCGTTCTCGATGCCAACACCGGTGGTGGTAATCAGCATCCGGCGACGGTCAACCAGCTCAGACATGCCCAGCACGGCCAACTCACGAGCCATGGAGTTATAGAGCGTCTGATCCTTGGTGACGAAGATCACCGGCATTTCGTTCATGTGAGCGAAACGGATCAACGCGGCCAGGACACGGCCCTTACCGATACCGGTAAGGTCACCGAGCACCATGTCGCTACCGCGACCGAACGAGTCGAGGGTCAACGCGATGGCGTCGACCTGCTCTGCGAACAGCCGGCCTTCCATGTCCGCCGGCGAGCCGAAGCCCAGCTGGCGAGAGACGAACTCATCCAGATTGCCGTGACGCTCTTCCAGGCGATCGAGCGCGTACTGCACCGCCGAAGCCATGTTCGACGGAACCATCGTGCCCTGGCTGGCCAGCGCGGAGCGCGAGGTATAGGGCAGGCGGCCGGAAGTCTCCTCCATGTCCAACGACATGCCGGAGCGACGCTCACGGCGGCGCGCCTCCATTTCGAGGCGCAGACGCTCAGCCTCTTCCTCGGTCAGATCAGTCGCGGCAACCTGAGCATCAGGGACATCAGCGGCAGCAACGACTTCCTGCTCGCCAGCATCAGCGGTCAGGCCGCCAGCAGGGCCTGCAGGCGCATCACCCGCTCCACCGGCGCCAAGGTCAGCAGCTTCTCGTCGTCCAGCTCCTGCGCCGGATGCGCGATCTCCGCGGCCTCCACGATCTGCGACACCCGGTGCGAGTCCTGGTTCATCGCCGCGTTCAGGAACTCCTCGATCATCGCCAGCGGCGTCCCCGCCGGCACTTCCCGGCTGAACAGCGCTTCGGCGAACATCGCCGGCGACACCGACGCCCCCGGCAGGAAGCTCAGCTCCGTCTCGCTCAGCATCTGCGACGCCATCTCGTCCAGTTCGGCCTGACGAAGCTCCCCGGCGCTCAGCGCCCGCTCCAGCTGCGACGCCAGGTCGCGCTGCATCAGGTCCTTCCACCGGTGCCAGCTCGGACGCTCCACGAACGACTGGTGCTCGTCCTCGCTCAGAATCAGCCCCAGGCTGAGCAGCATTTCCTGCGACTTGAACACCGGCAGGAGTCGGAACAATTTCACTTTCTTGGCCATAAGCCTCTCTCCACAGCTGATTCACAAATGCGCCCATCTCGGTTTCGTCAGAGACGGTAACCAGATCAGCACCACGAAGATTTGTCAGTCGACGCTCGCGCGGCAAGGTGCCGTCGGCAATCAGCACCAGACGGAATACGCCCGACTTGGCAGCGCCCCAGGCAGCGGCAATCAGGGGGATGTCCTGATTAGCCGACAGCATACGATTCACGTTTGAGATCATGCGATCGCGCGAGTTCCCGAGCAGAATCATGCCAGCCTGAAGATCACGCGGCATACGGCTCAGCACCAGGTCGAACGCGCCAGCCTGAGTTGCCATCAGAACGGCACCAGAAGCCTCGCTCGCCTCGATCTCGGCCAGCTCAGCCTCATCAGGCATCTCGCGGAACGAACGAACGATCACCGGGCGGTCATCGCCCTCGTGCAGTTCGTAGATAAAGGTCTCCAGCACCGAGCGCGACGGCTCTGCCGGCTGCGCCGGGGCAACAGGCTCAGCAACCGCCACCGGGGCGGCAGGCGCAACCTCTGCCACCGGTTGATCCGCAGGAGGCTGGACAGCCTCAGGAGCGGACTCAGCGGCGACCGGTTCAACAGCAACAGGCTCAGCGGCTGCCGCGACGGGCTCGGCAACAGCAACAACAGCAGGCTCAACAGGAGCGGCGGGAGCGGTCTCGGCGACGTCGCTGTCGTCAAAGCCGAGAATGCCCAAATCCTCTTCTTCCTCGGCGGCGCGTGCGAGCGCCTCGGCTTCCAAGCGAGCCTGCAGCTCGACAGCTTTCTGCGCCCACTCTTTCGAGCGAGAAATCGCGGCAGCCTTCATCTCGTCTGGGAAAACGCCGGCGGCATCGGCCTTGACCATGAAGACCTGATCAAGCGGGCGCTGCTCGAACACTGCCTGCGGCAGAGCAGCAAGCCAGCGCGCAGAATCAGCGGCACCTTCCATCGGCGGGAAGTGGTAAGCGACCGCCTCCTTGAAAAACAAGGCGCGAGTACCACCGAGCTTGACGAAAGCCTCCTGAGCCTCTGGCGTGCCGCCCAGCGCGACGAAGAAGAACTTGCGATCCTTGTTCCGCCAGTATTCAAGCGTGGCGCCGTATGCTTCGAGGTTGAGCCACTTCAGCTGTTGCATGCTCGCCTTTTCCTATTCAGAAACCAAAGTCAAGAACGTAATCCCGGGTGCGCTCTGCTCGCAGAGACTCAAGGTGACCAAGAACAATCTCGGACTCCTTGGCAAACCAGGTCCAATCCAAATCGCCGCCCGACTGAGCCATGCCGTCCAGGCTGCCTACACCGCGCTGCTGGAGGTCAAACTCCGCCAGGGCAAAACCATCCTGAGTGCCAGCCACGTAATCCAGCCACTCACGCTGCTCGGGCTCGATCGGCTGAGTGGGGCACAGCAAGCACTTAGAGGCTGCCTGACCGCGGCCAACACGGCCGCGCACCTGATGGAGCTGGGCGACGCCCAGCATCTGCGGATCCATCACGCACATCAGCGTGGCCTCCGGGACGTCGACCCCGACAGCAAGAATCGTCGAGCCGACCAGTACCCGCGTCTCTCCGGCTTTGAACGCCGACAAGGCCTGATTGACCGCCTTGGAACTGAGCGCACCGTGCACCACACCCACCTCGATGCCGTCAGCGGCAAGCGCGTCACGAAGACGGTCTTTCCACTCTTCGGCACCGGCCATCTGCGGAGAATCGATCGCAGGGCAAACCACGTAGGCGCGCCCGCCAGCGGACACCGCGGCGCGTATCTCCGCGAGCATCACCTGCTCAGCGTTGTCGGCAACGACGCGAGATTCAATGGGCAGGCGGCCGGAGGGACGCTGATCCAGCACGGATACTAGCGCGCCACCATAGATGGTCGCCGCCAGGGAGCGAGGGATCGGTGTAGCTGTCACTTCCAGCAGGTGCGAGTGCGGGTGAGCCTCGCGGAGCGCCATCTTCACATCGCGCGCAAAGCGGTGCTCTTCGTCGAAAACAGCCAGCCCCAGGTTGATCACCGGCGCGCGAACCGCGCCGTGCGTACCCACGATGACCAGCGGCGTGCGGGCCTGCTTTTTGAGCAAGGCCTCCTTGGTCTTCTGGGTGGACTCAGACTGATAGCGAATAACCTTGGATGCAGAGTTTTCGCCAAGCATGGCCTCAACATGCTGCCGGACGGCCTCGGCCAGCTGAGTAGCGAGGATGTCGGTCGGAGCGCACACAACCGTCGAATAGCCTTGAACCAGCATCATGGCCGCCGCAGTGGCAATGACCGCTGTTTTGCCAGCACCGACATCGCCCTGCAGCAACCGCTCGCGAGTGTCGCGAGACTGGAACTGGTCAGCCAGCTCACCGACAACGCGCACCTGCGCCTCAGTGGCAGGGAAGCGCCACTGCTTGAGCAGGGTGGAGGCATTCACCGGCTTGCGCATCTCTACAGCCGAGACGGCAGGCTCGCTGGAGTAGCGACTCATCGACGACAGAACCTGCACGGCGCGAGGCAGTTCAATCCGGCGATGGAACGGGCTTACACCGGAAAGAACCGGGGTGAGCTGCCGGTCAGTGAGCAGGTAGTCGCCATGGAGCGCACGCGCAGCCACAAGCAAATCCATCACCGGGCGACCGCCGTCGGCAAGCGCCTGTGCGATCTCCGGGTCCAGCTGGAAATCTACGGTCAAACGAGCGAATGCGGCCGGGTCTGCCTTAGCAAGACGAAGCGTCTCGGCCATGGCCCGGCGAACATCAGACTGCCTGTCATCGCCCGAGAGTGGGTAGACCGGAAGCAAGAGGCTGCGGCCATCAAGGCCAAGAAGGGTGCGCTCGAAGCCGGGTTGGAATACGTGGTGCTCCGATATCTGCAGCTTCGGGGCAAACAGAAATGGGCTCTGGTCGAGCACGCCGCGAAGCATGACTGCACGCCCCTCGCAGGCAGCGTTGAAGCTGCGAGCAATGCCGGCGGCGACAGAGGGCTTCACGCCAGAGACAACCCGGGCAACCATGATCTCTTTGCCGGTCTCTACGTCGGCGAACGCCCCCTCAAGAAAGGACACGCCCGTGGAGGTCGCGCGAGCAACAATCAGCGGTCGGATGGGGCTACCAACGAAAAGTCCTCGGCCAGTTTTGACCAAGGATGCGGCTAACCCCTGAGAGATGACGTGGTATGCTCTCGGCAGGCGCTCAAGCAGTGCCTTGGCCGGGGCAGGGCTCAATGCCTGGGCGACCGCAGCCGACGTAGCAACGCGAGCTACGCTATCATCTGGCTGCATATCTTGAGGCTTGCGCACGTTAAGTGTTCACCGAGATAAATCTGGATACTCGGTACTATAACATCCCCGCAAAACGACGTCCAAGGTCGCGCTCATCTATTTCCGCGTGATGACAACCCCCAAAGCCAGGCGCAGCCTGGCTCGTTCTATGGCGCCGCCCGCGGCGCCGACTATATATCCCATACAGAAAACATGATGTAGTATTGGAATGCCAATAGCATTTTTGCGCCTGCCGCTCACCAGGAGATGAGATGAACCTGAAAAATACTCTTTTGTCCGCCGGGATCATGCTGGCAATGGGGGTATCGACACCCGCATCAGCCTCCAGTGAGTCCGCTCTGCTAGCCGCCATTCTGCAGCAGGCGATTGCCCAGCTCATACAGCAGCAGACAATCAACACGACCATCGATGGCGGCCTCGAAACCGTGGATGAAAGCGTGAAGCGCGAATCGGAAGCCAACGCCCGAGCTGTGATGAACAACGAGCGCGATATCTACAACCGCCAGGTGCAGATGGATCAGCAGGCTTCTACTTTCTGCCAGCAGGATCAGACCGCCCCGACCCAGATAGGTCGCAGCGCATCCCAGCGCACCTACCAAGGGATGAGCGCGCAGTTCAATAAGTACAACTCAGCAGAAGCTGTAGCCAACCCCGCAAAGTTCGCTCACAAGGTCAACGAAGAGGTCAAGGCTCGGGTAACCCCGACCTGCGACCCTCGGATCATCCCGCCGGTAGGCAAGAAAGACGTCAACGCCACCATGGCGTGCACCCCGGCGCAAATATCGTCAGCCGTGAGCGTGGCCACCGGCCGCAAGGTAGCTCCCGAGCCGCCACCCTCAGTGCAAGACACCGACGCCGGCGTAGCCCTGCGCAGCGAGATCGACACTTACAACTCCCGCATGTCCGCCATTGACGGCGCGCTCACCCACTCCATGAGTGAGGAACTGGACACCCAGATCACCGCCTACCAGAAGCTGTTCGCCACACCAAGCATCGAGGAACTGAACACCATGTCCGGCAAGGGCGGCGTTCAGCGTGACCAGCTGGTACTGATGCAGATCCAGGGGCAACTGCTGCTGAACCTGTACCGCGAGTCCATCGAGCAGAAACGCCTGCTCGCGATCATCGCCGCCCAAGGGCAGGAAGATCACCGCGAACGCATCAGCAAGCTGGCCCAGGCCGCAGCACGGAACTGAGACAATCCCCATGAGTGAAAAAACGACAACCGCGCAGGCGGCAGCACCGGAGGCTGAAAAGCCTCAGCGCAAGATCACCACCAAGAAAGCCCTGCTGTGGGCGACGGGGGTCACCCCCACCGTCATGATGGCGCGGGAAGTGAAGTCGACCGCCAGCGTTGTCGGCTGGGCGCTGCGCAACATCGTCCAGACGTTCTGGATGAACCGCGAACAGGCGAAAGAAGACCTCGCCAGGGCCAAGGCTTCGCCAGAGGCGTTCTGGGATGAAGTAGTGAAGGAAGCGAAGGTCACCGAGCAATCGCTGCGCAAGCGCTACAGCCAAGCCACCTTCGGGGCTTACGCCTGCCTGGTCGCTATCAGCGTGTCCTCCGGCATCCTCGCGGCCTACCAGGGTGCAGCAGCGGCGACCATCGGCAACATAGCCCTGATCAACATCCTGCTGATCATCTACATCAACCACCTGCACAAGCTGTACACGGCGCGCGAGCAACGAATCATCACTTCGCTGGCCTTCATGAAAGAAATGCTGCGCTCACCGGCACTCATGCTTCCTCAGCCGTTACCGCCGCACTACAAGCTCCGCACAGCCCCGACCAGCGCAAAAGCCGCAGGAGACTGACATGAACTCACTTTCAGCAATGGTCCTCGTCTGGCTGTTCGGGACGTGGGCGTTCACGACTGGCGAAGTACCCACGCAAGTCTTGCAGGACGGAACGAGGGTCACTCCGCTCGTCATCTTTGCGAGCATTTTCACCACCGTCGGCCTGGCCATGTTCGGCCTGCTCGGTTCCTGGGCTATCTTTCTCGGCATTTTCCGCCTGCGCCAGAATGGCAACTTCTTCGGCGCACGCGACGGCAACGAATCGTTCTTCTATCCGCTGCGCATGGTGGCCGCCATGGCGCTTTGCGCGCCAGTCATCCCCGTCGACAACCCGGGCGGCCAGGCAATTGTACTGACCCCGGGGCACAGCATGATTGCAGGCCTAGCCAAGTCGGGTAGCAAATGGGGGGATGAGGCTCAGGCCGTATCGTTCAAGCTGATGCACACCAGCAATATGTTCCATGAGCCGAACTTCCAAACTACCATTAAAACCAGGGCAGTAGAGGAGATGCTGGAAAGCTGGCAGAACCCACTGGTCCGGGCAGCAGGTCACGTCATCAATAAGAACCCAACAAACGCTCTTGACGGGGAGGCTGCAGGGACCATTGCTCAAAAGATTCTCGAGGCCAATTGGCAGCTCAAATACCCCATTGCTGGGAAACCCGGTTACAACACCGCGGCAGGCGCTATCGACCCATTTCTACTGAGCCTTGCTGGATCGGTAAACAACATCCCAGCCATCCCTCCAACCGGCGACACGGCAGTCGCTATCGCCTATGAAGCCGATGTCGCAGAAGCCTACGGCACGAAATCAGCGCAGCGCGAAGAGGGTAGTGAAAATCTCTTCTGTAACGGAATCAGCGGTTACAGCTGGGTGGATTCACTTGCTTGCTCCCAAGAGCTGCTGGACCTTCGCAAAGAAAACACAGAGGTAATTCAAGAGGCCATCGCAGAAGCTCAGCGCCAAGCATGGACTCAGCTTTACACCATGATCCATGACCGCCTACTAGCGATGAGGGCTGGTGGCTATACCGCCGACCAAGAAGCTCAAGCGAATGCCATTTACGAGGAAACAATCAAAGGCACGTCGCAGTGGTACGCCAAAGAGCTGAGCCGGATCATCCGGGAGCGACTAGCACAAAACGCAGTCGACCAGGCCGACAACTACTTTGAAGCGCTGGAACAGTGGGGCTGGATGATGGGCGGCACATTCGTATTGCGCGCCGCCAACGACTTCTCCCGCGCACAAAGCTATGGAGAAACAGCGACGGCAACGATGGCTCCAACCGTCACACTGGAAAGCCTCACCGTTGGCGACGACCTAACTAAAATTGCGATGGGAGACCTTGAAACCACTCAAGAAGCGGCTCAAGGATTGCAGTCTCTGCCAGAGATGTTCGGCGTTGACATCATCATGGAGAACCCAGCCAAAGCAAACATCAGCACTGTCAGCCAATTCGGCAGAGAGATGGCCGGCACAGGCATCGCCTTCATGACCGCCGGAGCGGTCAGCTCAGCCGTCGGCTTCAAGCAGAACAACCTCTTCTCAAAAGCAGGCAAGCTGGGCCTCGTCATTGGGTTCTGCGTCCTCGTAGCCGGAGCGCTGGTTGGCTATGTGATGCCCATCGTCTTCGCCATCTACGGCATCATGGGCGTGATCTCTTGGATCACCTTCGTGGCCTCGGCGTTCTTTGGTGTGACGCTCTGGAGCGCAGCCTTTGCCGCGCCGAAAGGTGAAGAACACACCAGTCAGATGGCAGGCAAAGGCTGGAACATGCTCATCTTCATCGGCCTGTACCCTGCCCTCGCCGTCGGCGGGCTGGCTGCAGCGGTGACAATCACCAGTCTGGCCCTCCCACTGGTCAACATCCTCATGGGGGGGATACTTGGCATGACGGACAACGGCGTTGCTGACTGGACTCAGCCATTCGACGCTATCGCCGGCATGATTATTGGCTTCGTCATCGTGACTCTTGCGACAGCCATGCTGTTCTGGAGCGTATGCATGACCTCGGCGACCCTGATCACCACCTTTCCTCGCACGGTGCTGAACATGGTGTCGTTCTCTGAGCCGGGCCTGAACCCTTACGAGAACACCTCGCAAGGCATCATGGGCAATATCACCGGCATGGTGAAGATGCCACTAACGACTGTTGGCCGGCAGTTCATTGGCAACATGATGACAAATAAGAACGATCCTAGTAAGCCGGGATCGGGAGGGGTACAGCCCTAAGCCCCGAAAGGCGGCAGAAAAAAGAAAAGCCCGGCAAATGCCGGGCTTTTTATTGCGTACTCACACAGACCTCCTGCTACAGGATGACACCCATAGTTTTGAACATCGGACGAAGACCAGCCAAAAGTTCTACCGCTTCCTCACCGCTGGCGTAGAAGTCAACACCACCCATGGCCGGCACAACATCACCACCAACACGGTAGCCGTCGTTCTCGTCCCAGTGTATTGCTACGACGCCATTGTTCATTATGGTGTCGCAAACAGGCCATGCACTTTTGTCGGCAACGCCACTGGCCGGGTTGCAAACAGCCGAGGCAGCCTTTTTGCTATCGATGAACACGCTGACTATTCGTATGCCGTTTTCATCTTTTACCTCCAGCGCCCACTCAGACTCAGCACCTTTCGGCTTGCTCGCGTGCTCATTCAGGTAGTCAGATGCTTTCGGCGACCATTTGATTTCGCTCGAAGACAGGCGCTCAGGATCACCACAACCCACCAGGGTCACAGCCAGGCCCAGAACCACCATCAGTTTGTTGATCATTTTCATCTCGGTACTCCTTGCGTTTTCAGGCAATTCTGTCTGCCTTTGTATATATGACAGTACAACCGACGAGAAGTTCAAGGCCTGCTTCAAAAAAAACGCAGCTTTTCTTCAAATGGTCAGCCGCACACATCCACCAGGCTCATCCTCGACCATTGACAGGTTCGACTCCACCCAGCCATACACGGCCTTTTCGGCAAGCTCATTCAGTGGCACCACCAGGGCAGGCTCCAAATCTCCGGTAGTGATGTCCGGGTAGGACTTGGCCACGACAGCCCAGAACGCAGCCAGAGCCTCGGCCGCCACATCAGCAGCCTTGGACTGCCCAGCAGTAAGACGGTTCAGGTAGTCGCAGACCATCTCGATGTCAGGCTTATAAGCCCCCTCCCCCACGAGGATTCGACGATACTCCGGGCACGGCACGTAGGGCATCTGATCCTCGCGATGGATCTGCTCGGCAGAGTGCACACGACCATCCCAGCCGTAGTACCCATCGTCATATTTACCGCCGCGCTCCTGCAGGACGTACCAGCGATAGCTCGCTGCTTGATCGGGCTTACGCATGCGCCACTCCTTGGCCTCTGGGCCTTCAAAAAAACGGGGAAACCTACACGGGCTGATGGGCGTGGGCATAGACACTGCCCAGCCAAGCCTTGACCGAGGCACGGTCACCGGAAGGAATTAGCGGCAGGAGGCCGCGAAGATAGTCGGCGGCGGCGATCAACGCCTGCCCGCGGGAGGCAACAGGCACCTCAGACTCCACCGGCCGCAGGCGCATAGAGGCGCGGTAGGCACCGTGCACGGACGCGCACCAGGCGAACCCTTCGGCGGTGCTACTCACCTGAATACGCATCAGCGGCCTGGCGCCGCGGAGGCGGAACTCCAGCACATCACCATCGTGATGACCGAGAAGACCGAGCACGGCAGCCGGAAAGAACTCCAGCTGCACGTCTTCAGGTTTTTTGGCTCGGATGGCTCGCCCCACGGGTTCTCCTGGCATGCGCTCGAACAGGCACATAGACGCACCTAGCGTATCCCCCTAGAGAGATACTCGCAAGTACCAAAACACCCAGAGGCCTACGCCACAACAGGGCGCGCATAGAGGTCTTTTCTGAAGCCTTTCGACGGATTCCCGGCGAACGCAAACTCGACCTTTCCAACCTCTACCCGCCAGACCTTATGACGCTTATTGAGCACGCTCGGCTCATGCGAGAACCAGTGCCAGTCACCGTCTGCGTCCTTCGCACAAAATTGCGCCCAGTCTGGCGCCGCGGCCCAGTCAGGGCGGCAAGGGACGGCTTGGTGGTCTTGGATAAATCGCTGCGTCTGCTTTCCCATGGATCCCTAAATCTCTACTGAGGCGTGAGCGACTGAATCGTCGCGCCACTCAATGACATCCCAGCTGTAGCTGATTTCAGCCAGGTCACCGGCGGTGCGCCAGGCGCAATCATCTTCGTCGACCTTCACCAGCCGATGCTCTTGGATGTCCCCGCTGAAGTGCCTGAGGCGGCATTGTACTTCAACCCCAGCGCCAGGCAGGCGATCGCTAGCTTGAACCCAGGCCATCGCCCTCCCCCTCCCTAGTAAGCTGTCGCAACGCAGTGCCCATGACTCATGCGGTACTCGCGCACACGGTCATCAGTCCACCCGGAAAACTTCGCACGGGCCTCCTCGATCTTTTTGGGCAGCAGATCCACACCCCAAACCCCGTAGTTCTTATTCACGACCCTGGTGGCGCCGGTGGCCGTGGTGGCGATTACGCGGCTCTTGTCTTGGTGTTTCTCGATCTTTGCCGCCTCCAGCCCAACCCACATATCCAGATGCGCAGGCTCGAAGCGTCGCAGGTACTCCAGCTCCTCCAGAGAGAGCCACGGGCAACACATGCAGTTTGAAGGAGGCGGGACAATCTGCCCTTGCAACGCGATGTAGTCCTGGCAGGCCTTGCGATCCATGCCCAGGTCGATCAACGGGTAAATGTTGGTGATGCTGCGGCGATACCAGTCATGCGGGTTCTTCGCCGGGTCGGCCACGCGGCGATCTTCGCCGGCGGAGATCCCAAGCATGACCTGGATACGGCCATAGGTGTCCGCAAACTGGCGAATCCCTTTCTTGCGGCCGGACTGGACGCCATACCGATCCGACAGCCACTGATCGAGGAAGCGATAGATTGGCTGCAGCTTCAGCCGATCAGTGCAGGTCTTCGGATACGCCTTGCTGCCAATCGTGCCCTTGGCGCGAAAGAAGTGAGTGAGGCTAGACCAGCTATCCGAATGAAAGCCCTTGTCCGAGGTGAGGAAGTGGAACTCGATGCCATGCTCGATGCAACGCGCCTGCGTGCGCCGGACATGCTCATACGTGGCAGGGTACTCGTCGCCCGTGTCGCTCATCACCACCAAGAAATCATGCGGCGCGTACTTATCCCGGAACGCCGGATCGTTGATGTACAACTCCAGCAAAGCGGTGGAGTCCTGGCCTGCTCCGTAGCTGAGGACAGTCAGACGGCTACCAGTCGGAGCAAAGAGATCGGGGATGCAGCTCATCTGATGACGCCCTCAGGGAACAGTTCTACGAGCGAACTGTAAACCCCTAGAGGCGCACATTCAAGATGTAACCACCCGCGCTAGCGACTACAGCAAAGCACGCGAATGTTCACGCCGCCGGATGGCCGAGGGTGACGCGCTCCGAAAGACATGACGCCCCACCCACCATCGCCCTTCGTCTCATACCCGGATATGCCAGTGAACGCAGTGCCAGGCGGGCAGGTAAATGCGTGAAAACTGTTGCCTTGGATCACCCTGTAGGTGTTGAAGCCGTCGACGTTGTAGAGGCTGCCATCGTACCCCGTCTGCCCAACAATCTGGCAGTTTGACAGATCAAGCCCGGCCTCCGGGGCCGAACCGCTCGCTGGAACGGAGACTGAAGGAGTTGTCGCGGGCGTCAGCAGATCCGCAGAAGCAGAGCAGGAAAACGCCCAGACAAAAACAAAAGAGAGGAGCTTGATGTTTTTCATTTGCACAAAATCGTCGTGTGTCCGATTTTCGTAAAAGAAGGAGGGTCATCTAAATCAACCCCGACGCCAGCAACATACACCCCAGGCTTCATTTTGAAATTTACGAACCCATATTGGCTCAGCTCGTAGGTGAAAAATTCATCCAAATTATTAGAGGCCGGTGCTCCAGCGCGCAGCGCCGAATACATTTCGTTGCACTGCCGTATCTGATCATTCGATAAGCCAAACCCAAACATATAAGTAGGCGCGCAACTGAAAACAATGCAGCTCTGTCTTGAGGAAATTACTTCTGGCGAATATGTCCCATACCCAGCTGCACCGCCGCCTGAAAGAGCGGGGGGCTGCATGTTGAGTAAGTCCGCAAAAACAGGCTGCGAGAGGGCCATGAGCAAAAACGCGAGATGAGCACGCATGATCGAATCACCCCTTGTAACAGCACGTGACCACATAGGTACGCCTGAATCCTGAAGGGCAAGCGTTGTTATAACCCCCGCAGGCGTAGTAGCCCACGTTGACGCCATTTATCTCAGCGCGCTGACCAAAACCTATCGGAGCAAAGCCAGGAGCGCAGTAATAGAACAAGCGCCCACTGATTGTTGTGCTTCTGACCCCGTCATCCCCCCCAGGCCCCGTGCAGTCAGGCCCGGACAGTTCAGTCAGCGGTGGCGCATCCCCCTGCCCCGTGACATCCGGCGCAGCGCAAGCGCCCCCTGCCCCACAGGAAAGAAGAACACCCAAGCTCAGCAATAGCAGCCCTTTCATCGGCCCCTCGGATTTACAAATGGATGCGCCATAGAATAACGGCAACCAACATGGCGAGCAACTACATTTTCAATCCGGCACGCCGAGCATCTTCGGATCTATCCGGCATGCCGGACATCAAGCACCCCAGCCCGGGTGGCGCCGAGATCGATGCCGACGGTTTGAGCAGCATCAAGGATTGCCTGTTCTGCGAGGCAGGCGTCGGTCATTGTTGATGACCTCTCACCACCCTCCAGCGGCAGGCCGGCTGCCTGGCGAATCTTCTTGATGGCGAAAAGCAGGTTGGCTGCGCAGCTCTGGAGCTGATCCGGTGAAACGGTGAACTGCTTGCTGGGCGCGTGGTATTTCATCACTGTCGAGTCTCCTTTCGCGCGACCTCCCCCTCCTTTTCAAATAGATCGCCGAAACGCGAAATCCGAAAGGACGGCTTCATGAACAGGGCGAGAAGAACCCATCCGGCACCGCCCAGGAGCAGGCCGAAGTCAGTGGGCATATCAACCCCTGACGACGAGAGCACAGACAGGAGAATTAGCCATCCACCCACACAAAATGCGATCCCCGCCCAGTGGTTTCTGAACTTCATTTGCTGGCTCTCGTTCATCAAGTTTCATCCCCTTCGACGAACTGACTGACAAAGGCGTCAACCTTCGCGCTCAGCTCACGATGAGCGTTTTCAACTTCGCTGAGTCGCCGCTGGTAGTAAGTGATGCACTCGACCAAGGCATCCTGAGGCGTCTTGGCGCGCATACTCAGGTTCATGCCGCGGGTTTTGTCATACAGCCAGAACCCGTCGCTGCACTCCGACAGCGTCAGGGTCCCGTGAGTTTGGTGCTTTCAATGAGCTTGCCCATACTGAATCTCTGAGATTTGCCTCTACAGAGCAGCAGAGTAAACCCCTAGAGGCGAGCATGCAAGTGGGATGGTCGAAATCAGCACCCAGGCGCTGGATTGCCATCGTGCTCTGCGTACCACTGCTCGACTGCATCCATGTAGTAAGCGCAGGGACGGCACTCGGCCCGGCCGTCATCGATCCAGCCGCGCTGGGCCGCCCCTTGATCCAGCTCGCCACAGGCGGCGCAAAGAGGGCAAGGCCGACACTCGACCACGGCGTTCAGCAAACGCGCGGCGCGCTCCCGCCCTGCAGCCCAGCTTTCACCAGGCCGAGCTAGCGCAGCGACCTGGGCGTCTGTTGGCTCAACTTCAATGCCGCGCATCTGGCCGCCGCTTACTGCTCAGTACCAACGACCATGAGGTTCTACTGGTACGCGGCGGATCTGGCCGGCTTGAGGCGTGGCTCCTGTTCGCCCAGCTGCACCGCCAATGCGTTGGCCGCCTTCAAGGCGTCGAGAACCTGCAGATTATCGGGGGCGGTCACCTCGATACCCGCCGAGCCAACAAAGTCGACCCAGCCCTCTTCCACCTTTCCGTCGATCACGCGCTTCGCCAGGAAACGCGGCTCCCCCGACTTGTGCAAAGCGTCATCAATCGCAATCGGGTCAACGCTGTCGGTGATGAACACCGTCTCGCCGTCGGTGACGAAAATTTTGCAGCCTGCAGCAACCAGGCCTTCAGCGGCCGCGATGATGATGCGCTGTTCGATGCTGCGGCGTGTTGTTTCGTCCATGCGGACTCCTCGTTACGGTTATTCGCCTTTTGGGGGCGGGATTTCAATCCGATGGAAAGTCTCGCAGGGGAGCCCTGCGTCTCGGCAAGTATGGCAACAAAACCAGTCTTCCCAGCCATCGAGCGACTCTTCATCGCCAGTGTGCACGCGCTCCCAATGCCCTTCATCCCCGCCGCAGTGCATGCAGGATTTATCGGGGTTGGCATGCGGTGCGTTCCACACCGCATTAGAGATTGTCGGCGTACTCATGCATTGTTCCCCGGGAAAAGATGTTCACCTGATCTATTCAGCATCGGCGGCCGGAGCGCTCAATTCGCCACTCTCCGCCGCCTTACTCAGCGCCTCAAGGTCGATACCCACACACGCATAGCCCGACTCGGGAGAGCAGCCCTCAGCCTCAATCGTTCGCTCTTCAATCGTGCCAGCGCTCAGCTCCGGCTGAGCACAGGCTGCGGTCTCCCCTTCGCTGCCTGGCGCAACTTCGTCACCGTCACAGCCAGTCGGCACGCAGTGAGCACCGGTGACACGCCAGCCGAATCGTGATGGCACGTCATCGTCCGCCACCGCAGTATCCACGAGACAGGACAGCTTGCCGGTCTCAGCCCGGACCACTGCGGCCTGGTCCCCGGGAGCGAACGTCACATAGACATTCACATCGCTGGGCTTGCCTCCGTAGCCAACGGACATGAACTCCTTCACCAGCTGTGCCGGACCATCCTCCCGCGGGGAGAACCACGAGAAAAACGCCGCAGCCAAAACCGCGAGCACGCCCAGCACCCACACCATGATCAATGTATCGAAGAAAGTAAGGCCGGCTTCAACCTTCCGAGTGCTGCCCGCGGATGCCGGAGCCTCAACCTGTTCAATCATGATGACGTCCTCAGTGATTCATCTCCGCGAGAACGTACACCCCTAGAAGAATACTGGCAAGAGCTGCCGCACTCCCGGTCCCCAGTCGCCCGAGCCGGTTATCCACAACCGCCGGGATAGCTGAGCAACCGGATTGGGATAGCTGAGCAAAACGAGTTGGGATAGCTGAGCAGCGATTTGGGGCAGCTGAGCACATCACTGGGATAGCTGAGCAAACACTTGGGATAGCTGAGCACGAGCTTTTAGCGGAGCCTTGCCGCACGGGGCTTTCAGGGCAGTGTTTCCGCCTTAAACGCTTTTCTAACCGAGTTCTAAACGATTTCGCCTTGCGGCGGATTTAACCGCAGCCAGGCAATCGGTGATGCGGCATAGCCGCGAAACCACAGAGCCGGCCGAAAGATCGCGGGGTAATCAGGGAAAAGCGGGGCGGAGGGGCTGGAGAATTGAGTGCAGGCTCAAAATTGGGATTGCTGAGTAAAATCGCCTCGAAACCATCAATTTAGACGCACATCCGCGCCTAAATGGAATACTACAGAAGAAAAAGCTCAAGCAAAACGCAGTTTACAAGCCAAGTCGCCGTTGACACAAAGCGGCCCTAGTGCATACTGTCCTGCGCATAAATCGCAGAATTGCGACGGAAAGGAAGGAATAACATGAATCGAAAAACCGACATCAGCGGCGGGCAATGCCAGGCGGCAAGGGCGTTGATAGGTTGGAAACAATCCGACCTTGCCCGCGCGAGCAATGCCTCGATCCGCACTATCTGCAGCTTTGAGACCGGCAACAGCACCCCGCACCAGATCACGATCGACGCCATCATGGCGGCGCTGATCAGCAACGGCGTGGTGTTCCTGCCGGAAGGGGGCGTCAATCTGAGCCCTGAGTTCGCGCAGCGCGCAGATCAACAGTAAAAGAATGGGGCCGACGAGTTGCACCTCGTCGACCCCTGAACTCACTGGAGAACGGCAGAGTGAGCACTGAAATTCTACCCGAAAAAGCATCCGGCCTCATGAGCAGAATTAAGCTCTTGGAGCAGCGCACAAGCGACGCCACGGCCAACAAAGAACGTGCGGCCCAAGTTGGGATAGCTGAGCAAAAAGACGTTGTCGCACCCCCGATTGAGGAAAGCGAGGCCCATGACCTGGTCATGCAGCTACCACTGTTCCCCGAGCAGTCATCGGCGATGCCTCACCACTGGACGCGCACATCGCTGTTCAGCAGCATCCAGGCCGGCAGCCGGCGCCTCTTCCAAGAAGAGCGGCTCTCCAGTCGATCCGATTTCACGGTTCTGTACACCGGCCCACAGCTGGATATGGCGGACAATGACGTCTTTCTGCACGTCGTGCAGATGGCCCAGAACCAAAACGCCGACAGCATCATCAGCTTCACCCGCTCGCGCTTCCTGAAAGCGATCGGCCGCGTCGACGAAGGCAAGAAAACCTACAAGTGGCTGGAAACCAGCCTCCGCCGCCTGGCCTCGGCAACCCTGTTCATCGAGAACAGCGAAGGCAGAGGTAAGATGTTCCGGTTGATCCGGGACATGGCGTGGGATACGTCCACAGGGCGCAGCTGGGTGCAGCTGGATCCTCAAATCGTCGAGTTTTTCCAAGCCTCTCAACTTGCGTTCATCGACTTCGAGGCACGCCTCAAGCTCGGTTCGCCGTTGGCTAAATGGCTGCAGAACTACGCATGCGGGCACCGCGCTGGCGAGTGGCACCATGTGACCGTGGAGAACCTCCGGGTATGGAGCGGCGGCGGCCTGATGCGCAATTTCGTGGCCAAAGGCCGCGGCCTGAGGGCGGCGCTGAGCGAGCTGGAAGATGCCGGAATCATCGATGAAGCCGAGATATACGTTGGCGTTAGCAACGGCGAGAAGGTCAAAATGGTCCGCTGGTGGCGCCCGAGCGGGGCGGCAAAGTGGCTTCGAGAGTACGCCAACACACAGGCTGCAGGCTGGCACAAGGTGCGCGTCGAGGACTTGTTCGGGTTGAGCCAGTACCGGACGCTGAAAGGCTTCATGACTCCCGGCAAGGGCCTCCTGAAGATGCTCGCTGAACTGGAGAAAGGCGGCGCCATCAGCAAACCTGAGATCTACACCGAAGTTGGCGAAGACAAAACACCGGTGAAGATGGTCCGCTGGTATCGTGAGCAAACCCAAGTTCTGGAGGGAGTTAGCTCGTGAAACCGAGCATTCATGCACTCCTAGCTCCCCCTGATGCGAGAGACTGATCAATGACGGCATTCAGCGTGAATTTGCGGCCCATGGAATTCCCTCTGCACGAGGATTTCGATCTGCCAGCGCTCGACACGAGCAGCCCCTTGACCCGGCTCACCGAGCGACTGGTGGAAGTGATCTCCAGACACCCCGATGTGGCCTCTCCTACTGTGCTGCTCGACACTAGCGCGTATCCAGGTATCGAGTTCCCTGCGGCGGACACACCCATCGACATCGACATCCTGCTCTGCAGCTCGACGGAGGCACTGGCCGACTGGAACAACGGCAGCGCTGCCGGTGTGTTCATGACGACGGGGAGCCCGCTGGAAGAGCGTATGTTCGCCACCCGACTGCGTGTCGGGGTGCCATGCGACATGGAGGCTTTGCGGGCGTTTGTTCTGGAAGAACGGCAGGAGGAGATGAACCCTGACTCCGATCAGCATGACCAGAGCTACCTGGAGGCCTACCTGTGCACCCTCACACACGAGCTTGCGCATGCGATCGACTTCATCCGCCACACGGGCGGGCTGACCCCAGACGAGGTTGACCTGCTGTATGACGACGGCGAAATTGACTTCGACATCTCAGAGGCCGCCACAGGCGTTTTAGCGCGCCCCGAGATGGCCCCCCTCCGTACGCACCCGGAAAGAGCTGAAGAGGCCATGGAGGAGCGCGTAGAGGCCCTGGGGAGGCAATGGCTGCGTTGGGCGCTGCAGCACATTGATCAGGAACTGATTCAGGAGTGCCTGCAGGCCATCCGCCCAATGGACATGGCCATAGGGCAGGAAGGTCCTTCGTTCTAATTGGGATAGCTGAGCATTTTTCGTGGCCGAGCCAGAAAATTCGATGATCCAGACTGCACTGCGCCTCGCGCACGAAGCGCATGAGGGGCAGGTCGACAAGGGAGGGGCGCCGTATATCGGGCACCCTCTCAGGCTTATGCGGCGGTTCCAGGACGAAACAAGACAGATCGTCAGCCTGCTGCACGACGTGCTGGAAGACGGCCGGGGGATCACCGAAGACACTTTTCGCAACCTCGGCTTTAGCGAAGATGTCATCTCAGCGGTGAAGGCCATTACACGCGCACCAGGCGAAAGCTACATGGCGTTCATCGACCGCTGCGCAAAGAACGCTATTGCGGCCGACGTGAAGCTGGAAGATCTGGATGACAACATGGACCTGACCCGACTGCAGTCGGTCGGCAAAGAGGACCTGGCTCGACAGGCGCAATACCGTCGAGCCAAAAAGCGCCTACTGAAGGAACGTCAGCTCGCCTGAGCGGCCCGGCTCATTCCTGAGCCCAGGGCAGCGAGCATCGACAGCGCCTCAACCTCCACCCAGCCTTTCGCTTCGCTCAGCTCTACGAAAACCCGGGCGAACTGTTCAGCACCAGGGCGATTCAGAAAGCCACGAAACTTTCCTTCATCCAGAGGCTCCCAGCCGCCGATCTGCATGCCGCCGACGCACAGCATTTCCCGGTCACGTGAGTGATCGGGCGTGTTCCACACCGCGACAACCCCCAGCTCATTCGCAATGGGCTCGACACGGCCGCACTTGAAGTAGGCCGCGGCCCGCAAGGCGGAAAGCTCGGCTTCGGCCTCTTGGATGAACTTCTCGCCGTGATGAGTACCGAACCAGGCGCACACATGCTCAGCGACCTCATAGTCATCGGCTGACAGATCAGGGAACACCTTCAGCGCGCCAAGCGCATCGAAGGTATCCGCGGGAGACAGCAGGTGCTCCAGGATGCGGACAGCGTGATTCACGCCCCGCAGACGGCGATTGGCCACGGCCCAGGCCTTTACCCAGGCGTTGGGGGCATAACCACACGGATCCCGGCGCAGCTCCTCGCGGGCGCGGCGGATCAGCTCAAGTCCACAGTTGGTGCCCAGCCAAACAACCAGACTCGCGGCCACCACCGCATGGCGCTGTGTGGTTTTCTCAAACAGGTCGTAGAGGATGACATCCAGCCACGTGCGATCAGCAAGGTCCGAGTCTTCATACGGCTTGGTGGCCATAAGGGCTTGCCAGCGGCGATAGAAAACCTGCTCGCCGAGCGTCTCGCGCCGCGGCGGATTGAGAGGTTTATGGGCAAATGACATGGTGGCTGCTCCAGGGTCTGGTAGCAGCAGGCTAGTTCCGCTTTACGGAACAGTCAAGCGGGTAAGTAATAAACCCCAGCGGGCGCTTCAGCTCTTAAACCCGACAGCAGGTCCAGCCAATATGTCTGGCACCGCCTTGGCAACTTCGTCATAACCCGTAGAGCAGCCCTGTGTAGCCGCAAAATGCCTCGTTTGATACTGAAGAACATCTTTCATTTGAACTGAGATGTCTTCATCCAACCCCCAGTCAAAGGCGAGCTTGTCTAATCGATAAGAGTCAATCAGGCCTTTAGCTATGGGAGTTTGCTCCACAGGTTTTAAAAAAAAGTACGGCATCAGAAGTTCTTTAAGCTGAGTAGCTTTACTTGGTGTTAAGCAGGGATAGCGGCGAAGCCTATCAATCAAATAAAGAGCCCTTCTCTTCTGTTCAAGCCCTAGCTTCCTGCTTGACAAGTCGCGCTTCAGATCAAGAACCACATCATCTTCGCCATACCAAACCTGCTTCGCAAGCTCGGCGACATCTTCGACAGAGGCATCTAAAAGCCCTTTACTGATGATTCTGCAAAGGACGCTTGTTAAGAAGATATCAGACTTGCGGCGAGGGATCATTGCTATTCCCCAGGTACGGACCTACCACATCATGAAGACAACTGAGCATGCCTGATCTATTGCCCACAGCATAGTCAATCGCTTCTGACGCAAGAGAGATAAACTCATTCACGTCTAGTCGACCGCACTCTATCAACTTCTCGATGTCAGACTTATCCTTTTCCGTAAATCTACCCAGCTTAGATATAGCGAGATCAACAGGCGCAGCAACATAGATATGGAGAGGGTGCTGCCCATCAAACCCTTCAAGCGGCAAAGCTCTCTCTCGATAATCTTCGTGTAAGGGACCTAGCGAGGAGTTGTAATTTGTGTCGAGTTCTACAAGCAAATCCGCATCGTCTTGAGTGTAAAATTCAGGCTCAGAGAGAACAGTCAAAACATCCTCTTTACTCAAAACGGCAGCAGCATCTATCGAAAAAAGACTAGCAACGGCCTTCCCGAGAGGAGTATGCAGTTTTACACCAGTAATCATGAAGCCCCCGAAGCGGCCTGCTGAGCGCTAGAAGAGTGCTCACGCGCCCACTTCTGGTAGACCTCAAGGGCCTCCCCTTCTATCAAGCGCCAGCCCGGCTTGCCGTCTTCCGGGTTGTACATCACGTCCAGTTCGCTCGATATGCTGACGCCGCCGACTATGACCATGATGTAGCTCTGCGAGCCCTTCGACTGAAAGGCCAGAACATGAGTCGGGCGGCCGGCGGCAAGCATCTTGGCGCTTACCCAGCAGGCAGCGGGGGTGTAGCCGGCCAGTATGGCCTCACGACAGGTGCTGACAAACGCCTCTCGGTCATCGCCAGTCTCCTCGCGGACGCGATAGTACATCGAGGCTATGTGGGCCAACGCTTCCTGATCGAGGCGGCGTATATCTGCACCAGTCATACGGTTCTCCTAACGCTTACCGCCCCGGGAGAGGGACGGAAGACAGATCAATTTCCTCAACCATCTGGTTGATGGTGGTCTTTTCAAACGACTCAATGTCGTCACTGAAGCTCTTGCGAAGCGCATTGAACGCGCTGGCATCGAGCAGCGTGGTGTGAAGCGCAGCATTGCCCGGGGTCGCCGCCACCGACATCTCGGTGATGAACGTCTGCAGCTCCTTCGCCTTTTCGACCGACAGCGATCGATCATCAAAGGTTGCACGGTCAATGTAGTCAGAAGCCATATCCAGCGCCATCAGCGGGAACTCCGAGCCATGCATCGTGAGCTTTCCTGCGTAGGCCGGGGCATGCTCACGCACGACGGCAACAGCTTTAGCAAGGAACGGGTCGGACACATTGCGACCAGGGTACAGCTCGCTCAGCGGAGTGCCGTTCGGCAGGTCCTGACCACGCATCTCATGCCATGGCTTTTCGTAGCGCTTGATCCGGTCAAAGTCGAAAGACCCGGCCAGAGCAGGACACGCCACATGGGCTTCCGCCATGCCGGCATTCTTGCCAACAGCCAGCAGGTCGAAGGTAGTACCGGTGTTAATCCGATACTGAGCCTTCTCCGCTTCGCTGGCAGGACGCATGTCGGTCATGCTCCCACACAGGATGTTGGTCAGTGTTTGTCGGCTGCGGTCAGTCATGGCGAACCTCGTTTTGATTTACTTTAGTAGTGTATTTTGTATAACGCAACCCTTTATGCGGGCGCCCCATTTTCGACCGGCATCGTGTGCTTGCACTTCGGAAAGCCACTGCAGGCCCAGAACGGGCCATTCGAGCCGTTGCGCACGAGCATCTTGTTCTTCTTGCACTTCGGACAAGTGTCACCGACCGTGGCCGCAGCCTTCGGGATAGGCTTGCCATCCGGGCCAGCTTTCATGATCCCCTTACACTCGCGCACTGTGCAGCCCCAGAACGGGCCGTACTTGCCATTGGCCACGTAGGCCATTGGCGAGCTGCAGAGCGGGCACGACGCGGCGTGGCCGTTGTACTCCGTCACCGGCGCGGCAGCAGCCGCACGAGCGCGATCACCAGCGTCCGAAGACCTGGCCTGCCCTACCCCTTTCTCCTGGAAAATCTCTGCGCAGCGGCGCACAGAGCCCTCAGCCGCCTTGATCGCATCAGAAAAGCTGACGGTGCCCTTGCGGACGTTGTCCATGCAGTCTTCCCAGATAGCGGTTTGGCCCGGGTCTTTCAGGATTTCAGGCAGCGACTGGATCAGCGTGATCGCGTCAGACGAACAATCGATTTTGCCCTTGCCAGGCCCCGGAATAATGAGCTTGCGACGGCGCAGTTCGGCGATGATGTTGGCGCGCGTCGCCACCGTGCCGAGTCCTGACGTTTCCTTCAGGCGAGCCTTGTGCTCCGGGTTTTTGACGAACTTGTGCACACTGACCATGTCGGCCAGCAATGAGTCTTCCGAGTAATAGGGCGGCGCCGTGGTTTTGCCCTGGTTGACGGCGATATCGCTGACATTCCCGGGCATCCCATCGGTGATCGGCGGAAGCGTCTTCTCTTTCGCCTTCTCCTCCCGCTCCTCGTCGCTCAGATCTCCAGCCTCAAGCGCCTTGTAGCCAAGCCGCAGAGGCGTCACGCCCTTGGCTTTCAGCAAGATGCCACTGACGGACAGGCTGGCATCCACCTGGTTGTACTCGTAATCCGGCGCAAGGGCGCGGACGAACCACAGAGAGATGAGCCGATACAGCATGGCCTGATCACCCTGCAAAGAGCCGGGCACTTTGACACCGGGGATAACCGCATGGTGGTCAAAGTCTTTATCGATTTCGGCGGCAGGCTTAAAGCGATCGCGCCGCAGAATCGGCTCAGCACTACCGGTGACACCCAGCGGCTTGACCCAGTCAGCATCTACCAGCCCACGAACAATGCCCGCAATGCTCGGGATCTGTTCCTCGGGCATGAGATTGCACTCAGTCCGGGGGTAGGAGATGTAATCGGCGTCGTACAGCTCCTGCGCCACGGAGAGGGTCTTCTCGAGTGTCCAGTACCATTTCTTACCTGCTGCTTTCTGCAGGTCTGTCAGGCTAGGGAACTTCGGCGGCAATGATTTCTTGTCGTCCGAAACTACCGCCAGCGGAGCCGTTGAGCCTTTGATGGCGGCAGCCAGAGCATCAGCCTTAGCCTTATCCCACAGGCGATGTTCGTCCGACTCCGGCGCATACGTCATCACCAGCGAACCTGCAGTCGTTTGGACGTCTGCAGCAAGCGTGAAGAAGACCTTAGGTACGAAAGACTTGATTGCCAGGTGCCGGAGAACAACCAGATTCAACACTGGGGTTTGCACCCGACCGACCGGGAAAACCACCTTGTGTGGCGCGAAACACAGCGTCGCGCCACGGGAGTTGGTCATGCCCCACATATAGTCGAAGCGCTGACGAATGAGCGCGGCCTTGTGCAGCGTATCCAGGTCTTCACCGGGGCGCAGCGCCTTCCAGGCCGCGGCCAGCGAGGCCTCGTCCAGGGAACTCGACCAGAACCGGCGCAGCTTGTATTTCTTGTTGCCTGATAGCTCGATCAGCTCACGGCCGATCAGCTCGCCTTCTCGCCCGCAGTCAGTTGCGATGATGATCTCGTCAGCAGTCTTCAGGAGTCCGAGCACGATCTTCAGCTGATCGCCCTTCTTCGGCGCAGCAGAAAAAGCCCATCGCTGCGGAATGATGGGCAGATTCTCCAGGGACCATTTCTCCCAGACGGGGTCAATGTCCCCAGGCTGCTTCATTTCCACCATGTGGCCAATAGACCAGGTGAAAATCCAACCGTTACGGGTCTTGACGTACCCGGAGCCCGACGACTCAATCCCGAAATAGGCCGCATGCTTGCGGGCCTGATCAGGCTTTTCGCAAATGACTACGGTGACCATCAGATGCAGTTACCTTGGTTTTTGGCGTCCTCACCATCCCACAGCATCGGCCCTAGCCGATCGAGTGTGGAGCTGGCCCCCTGCTGCTTGCACAGCTCATTGAGGATCCGCCGGTTTTTCTCGGCATCCTCCGCGCTGCGCCCGCCCTTGCCGCCACCCTTGCCAGAGAGCATGGGGACGCCACCGTTCTTGTCCGGACCATCGAAGGTCTTCGGATCGGTCACAACGGACTGCTGAGCAGCGTGAGCGCCGAAGGAAACCATGAGTGCAGCGAGCGCTGCACAGCTGAATGTTTTAACGATAGGCACGAGTCGACATCTCCTCATCAACGGGGTCGTAGGCAGGCGCAGTGTCCGCAGGCGCCGAAGGCGCGACCGCCGCCGGCTCATCGCTTTCCAGCCCCTTTTGCTTGCGGGCAGCAGCGCATTCCGACTTGGAGATGATCTCGATGCCATTGGCCTTGGCCATTTCCTGCGCGATACGCATGAATTCGGGCGGGCCGTCGAACCACATCTGAGTGAAGCCGGCAGCAACACCGCACTCGATGTAGGCCGCCGCCAGGGATTGATAAGAGAGCCCGCGGCCCGAAGCCTTGATCGTTCCCTTACCAAGGTCGAGGGTGATCTTCGGCGGCTGGATGAGACCGGACAGACCAGTACCCTTCACCGCAAAAATCACAGAGTCACCGGAAATCCCGATATCCGTGCGCAGACCGCCCTGCTCGACTTTCTTCAGCAGGAAGGCTTTGGCGTTGTCCCAATACGAGGGCTGCAGCAGCGCTTCCCAGCGCTTGCGCCGGAGGATGCGCTGACGATTCTGTTCAACCGGGTCCTCGGCGAGATTGAGCGCAGGAGCAGGTTCAGGCTCGTCGCTGGGCGCCGGGGCATTCGCTGGCACCCCGCCTGCCATCACCATAGACAGATCGACCTGCTCGGCAGGCACGCCGCCGGCGACAATCGCCGAGGCATCGACTTCCGGCTCTTCTGGGGCACGTTGGACTTGAGCCTCAGGCTGAGCGGGCACCGAGGGGGCTGCGGCCGGAGTTGCCGGAGCAGTTTTCTCGTCGGTCATCACCGATGATGCAAATTCAGCATCGTCATCAAAATCACTATGTTTACGCATACGCCCTCTCAAACAAAAAATGCATCCGCGTTGTAAAGTTGGAATCTCGGTAGTAATCTAACCCCGAACAGCATTAAGTGCAAAAAGTCTGCATTGCTGGTCACCCCCAAAAGCAAGCTGCACTACTCTCCGCACCGCCCCAGGCCATCCTGAGGGCGGTTTTTTTTGCCTGCTAATCCGTGAATCCCCTCCTCTTTATTCCGCGCATTTCTATTACATAGGAATAAACGCGATCGAGTCGGTCCAGACTCAAACAATAGAAATGACATTCCTATTTATTAGAACTGCATTGCTATGCATTTAAATGTGATTCCAATGCAGGGAATCAGTTATTCATCAGCATTCCTATTGCATTCCTATGCGGCGAAACGCCAGGCAAGAGATTGGAATGACATTTCTATGTGATTCCTATTCGTTGGAATGGAATAGCTATTCATGGAATGGGTTTCGCTGAGCAAAAAAAACCGCCACAGAGTGGCGGTCTCAATGATTGCGGATCGATCAGACGGACGACGCGATGATGTCATCCGCCAAGAATCGGTACGCCTGGTCCTCCGAGAGATCCGGCCGGAGCGCTTTCACATCCTCGAGGCGTTTCTCAATGGAGCCGCCCGGGAACATCTTGACCAGCTTGGTGATGCCAGACAGATAGCCCAGGGCTTGGGTCACCATTGCACGCACGGATACGTCAGCCGGCGATGAGGAAAACGCCCAGAGGTACAAAGGCGGCAGCGGGTACGTCAGGTACTGAACCAGGCGCCCCTTCGAGGTTTCCGCGATCAACAGCATGTGCGCCCCTTCCGAGTCAGCACCACGGACCTTGTTCCGTAGCGCCTCAACGGCAGAGTTAGGCAAGCCGAAACGCTTGCGGCACCGCGCGATACCCTGCTCGCCCGGCGAGCCCAGGAAGAAGATCGTACTGGCCAGTTCAACGTCATCATCACCAAAGTCCTCGTCGGACTGAGAGGCCATGCCGTAGTGGATGTTGAACTTACGAATCTCGCGGCGATCCTGCGCAAACTGCTCACGAACAGCACGGAAAGGCTTGGTACGGTGGTATTCGTCGATGTCCAGACGCGAAGGCATGGCCTTTTCGCGCTCGATCGTGCGCCGATGGTACTCACGCACCTCATTGCTGCAGACCAGCGACGGCAGCATGTCAGCGTTCATCCACCACTTCCGCGTAGTGGCGTGACGCGCCAGCAGCATCACCATGGCGCCAAACTGCAGCGCGCCACCCCCGCCACCCTTCAGCAAGTCTTCCAGGTTGAGCGCGATAATCCGGGCGTTGGTCTTGAAGGTTGTCGCGTTACAGACGATCGTCCGCCGAGACCAGGCTGTGATCTGGCTGGTGACATACTTCAGCAGCGGCATATCCAAGCCCGGCACCTTCTGCTCGCCGAACAGGTCCTTGATCTCTTGGTCGGAAGACAAGACGTTGTTGATGTCAGGCAGCGTCGGCATTGCGCGCCACTGCGCATACTCGGCCAGCACATAGGACTCAATGTTGAACAGGTTCTGCGCCAACTGCTTCCAGGTCAGATCCTGATCGCGGTTCCACGCATGGATCTCCACCAGGCGGTCGATCTCATCGTAATCAGCACCCAGACCGCGCTGGTAGCGCTTGATGTAGGTGCTGTTGTCCGTCAGGTAGTATTCATACAGACGCTCAATGATCATCGGGACCAGGTTGGACACGCCTGGCGGCGGTGCGTCCTGCCCGTTGATGGTCAGCGCCTGAGTCAGGAAGTTGGAGATAAAGACCAGCTCAACAGTGGTCGGACGCCAAACGCAGAGCTGGGTGTCGAACGGGTTGATGCAGCAATCGTCCGTCTCACCCAGGCGCTTATATTCGACCTGCCACTTCTGCTCCTTCGGCAGAATCGCGCGCAGCAGCTCGATGATCCCGCGAGAAGAAGGACCGACGTCGAGGGTCACCATCCGCGGCAGGAAGCCCGATGATGCATACGCCTCAATATAAGCAGCGCGGATAGCCTGCAAGAGCACGGACTTACCGCCACCCATCGGCGCAATGAAGATGTCCGACACGAACTTCTGAATGCCCGGGGCGCTGTGCTTGAACGGATAAAGGCGCTTGGCCTCCGTGAGCATCAGCAGCGCACCCGTCAGGAAGGACGCCCAAATCGAGCCGGGACGGCTGAACGGCAAAGAGGTCATGCCATCCTGCACCGGCACCGCCATTGTCGAGCCCGCGTATGACGTGGCCCGATCGCAGCCCGGAACGGCGTGCTTGAGCATCTCGTCAGGATCATCGATATCCTGGCGCCACTGAGCACCGCCCCAGGCCTGAAGCTGGCTGATGAGCGTGTAGATCTGGTGGCGAGCTTCTTCCTGCGTGCGAGCTTCGGTGCAAACCTGCATCCGGAACCCCATCAGGTTCTCGTTTTTGGCGATTTCCAGCAGGTACTGCGCGTGATCCGAGATGTCGCCGTTGCGACTGGACAGGATCTTGAAGGACTGCGCGACGGATTTGTGAGAGCCAACCACTCGGCGCCACTTGTCGGCCCCCGAGATCATGCACATGGACGTCCACCAGTGGAAACTGCGCGGCATGGTGTCGACCATCGCGTCAGCGTCCATCCAGGTCAGCGGGTGCACGTACATATAGGCGACGGCGAAGAACCGGCCGCCGCGGCTACCGATGCGGACAATACCGTCTTCGTAGCAGGTCAACGGCTCCGAGAGGATTTGATCGCGCAAAGCCGGAAGGCGAGAGTGATCATCCGCAGAAGAGTTGACGCTGAAGTAAGGGCGATCGCCCTGCAGGGCCGGGCGCCAGCGAGGAGAGGTGCTGTCCGGCAGGTACATCCGGCGGATATCACGCAGCAGCGTGTCGCTATCCATCAGCTCAACAATCTGCGTCACCTGCGGAGAGCGCATGGCCTTAATGACCGCATCGACGTTGGATGAGTGACGCTGATGAAGGGTGAGCATCTTGGACGGGAGAGGCTGAGTGAAAGGGCTCAGCTGCGCCATCATGCCTTTCAGCGAGTCAGAAGCCGTACGGGTGTCGATCGCAACTTGTTTCGGGTCGCCCAGGGCCTGCAATGACGTGGTGATCGTCATGTAGTTGTTCTCACGAACAGCCTTGTTGCCCAGCATCTGCTCGCGGGATTTGATCAGCGCCTCGATCACCTGCATGTCCACGTTCAGGCGCCGCCATGTTTCGCGCGAAACATTGGTCAGCGAGGCGAGGTCCTCTCGTGACTGCTCAGGGTTGACCTCGGTGACCCACTGGATCTGGCATCCAGGCTGCTGCAGCTGACTGCTGAGCATCGTGAAGAGTGCATTGATCGCGTCATGGCGCTCGGCATGGCCAAACATCCGGTAGGCACCGAGCATTCGGGCGCCGGAAAGGTATCCCAGGCCAGCGGTGAGCTGAATGGTCTGCTTATCGATAACCGAGAGGATCGGGAGGCGAGAGCTGCTGTACCGGCCCAGCATCTCGTTAAGCGCGTAGAAAGGATTCATGCGGTTCCTCCGCTCAGTATCTCGCTGAGCCCCTGAATGGCCTCTTCAGTGGGCTTGTTGGTTAGCGCGTTACAGCGGATGAGAATCTCCGTATTCCGCTGAGCCTTCAGCTTACTCAGGATGTTTGGGGTAGGGCTGACGGTGGAAAGCCACTCCCTCATCCTCGCCTCCAGCCGCCCTTTGTCGTCGCTACTCATGGTGAACCTCCAGGTTGATCCATGGATATGAATGCTATTCCTATGGCATTCCTATGCATTGTTATGAATACCTATTCACTGAAATGGCATTCCTATTCATTGAAATGCGTTGAAATGCCATTCCTATTCATCGTTTCCGCTTGCCGCTTCATTTCTATTCGATAACAAAGCCATTTCTATGTAATTCCTATGAATTGTTATGCATAGGAATGCACAGAATCAGGAGCCTGTCATCGGGGGCTCTAACCCCGCTTCAGCGCAGATAAGATCAAGATCCTCGATCGCCATAGCCGGCAGGGATACCACAACCCGGCCACCGCAGGCGGACGACATAGGGGTGTACCCCATGTCGTAGATGCGCAAAGCCATGCGAATCATCATCAGGCGATCGTATGCGGCAACAAAAGCGGCAACAGGCTCTCGACCGGTTGGCGGCTTATCGGAGGCTGTAGTGCCTAGCAGAGAATAAAGGACGGATTCCCCCACAAGACCCGCGGAGTACGAGAAGTCAAACTCCTCGGAGGGGATCGGCTTGAGCTTCTTGGCTTCTGCCAGCGCGAACATAGACGAGAGAGGGGCAACCTTGCTGGGCACCCAGGCGCCACGAACGGTCAGGTTGGCGCGGTCGGCGTAAAACATCGCCTCTGGAAGAGGGCACCAGAGACGGTGATCGGCGTTCAACGCCTGGCGCGCCGCAAACGGGGCGACAATCGCCAGATCAGACTCCAGATCGCTGACGCTTACCTCAAACAAAGCCCCGAGCCCGCCTTCCTGCATCAGGCGGGTGGAGTCCGCCAGGCCGCTCAGCTCCCTGAACTCCCAGTCCGCATCCAGCGCCGGGATCGGCAGATCCAGCAGGGAACGAAGGTAGGGTAGGCGAGGCGCAATATAAGTGCGGCTGGTCGCATCAGGGTTCGATGAGATCATCGCCGGCGTCATGTATTCATGAGCGTTGCGCGCGGCCATCGTTACTGCCGCCGGTGCTCGGCGGCCAACGGTCCCCAGGTAGTTGGCCATGTACCAGTCGAGCCGCCCGAAGACGCGGTCATTCCACCCAAGGTTCTGATGGAGGTACAGCCCTACCTCTTGGAGCACGGCGAACACAGCATTCGCCTGCTCGGGCATCGATGCGTGCTCGAGGCCTATCTCATGAATGATCGAAGACATGCTGGTTCTGAGGAGCTGGTCGCCCCGCAGGTTGGCGTGCTTGAACAGCTGAGCCTTCTTGAATTCAGCGAAGCCAACACTGGTGTACCAGACGTAGCCGGAGGCCAGGTCGGAAAGACGATTGATGCGTCGACCGCCTTCCTCGGTAACGGCGTATCCGGCTGAGGTCGCAGGGTAGGAGGGGTTGTCCAGGATGACAACGCCCATGCTTGGAAATCTGCTCATAAGGCGCCTCGCTGCATTCCTATTGGTTTGTTATGCATTTTCAATCCCATTTAATCGCATTCCTATTGCATTCCTATTCAGCTAATTACGCACCAAGAGAGGATCGCAAAGCCTGAAATCATAGGAATGCGATTCCTATTGCATTTCTATTCACGGAATAGCGGTGCACGTGGCGCCCGCCACTCCAAAGTGCGCGGTGATGCTAAAGCAATTCCAAAGGAAGATCATCGCTGTGCGTAGTTATTGGATTGGAATCGCATTCCACGCAATAACAATCCATCGGAACGCATTGCTATTTCATAGGTATCCACCGGAATCCGGGGTGTCGACCCGCTCAGCTGGGCGGAGAAGGGGAGATCCCGGTAGTTCCGAAAATATAATAATACTGTTTTACCATGGTATAACAAATATACATTTCCATAGTATAACAATAGAATAATAATATAAGCATCCCGCCAGAGACGGGCTGAGGGTGCCACGTGGAAGATAGGGCTGTCAACAGGCACCCCTAGAGGCAGCCGAATTCTTGTGCATTAGGAATTACGCTGGTACATTTGCGAGCATCTGAAGCGGAGGATGCAGATGAGCGATATACAGACGCCAAGACAGGCCTCGCTGGATCCAGAGGAAAGCCTCGAATCCATAGGGCCGGCGCAAACGGATGGAGAGCCAGAGCGCCAAGCTAAACGCTCGGTTTCCGGGGTGATGTCAGACATCAAGAGCAACAAGCCTGCTCTGCTGGTCATCGGCCTGGTTGCAGTGGCAGTCGGCGCGGCGATAGTGACCAAGAACAATCAGGGTCAGGTTGCGGCTCCCTCGAACACGGTCATACAGGTGCCGGTCGGTGAGGCTGCAGCTGAGCGATCAGCTGACGACCCTCGCGTGGCCGGGTTGGACAAAAAAGCTGATGAGGCGGCAGCCAAGAAAGCTGAGGCCGTAGGCGGGTCGTACATACCCCCGCTCGCTCCTTTGGCTGAACCTCCTCCCCCGCCTAAGGCCGCTGAGGCCATGCCTGCGTCTCGGCCTCTGCCGGCGGTAAACGGTCAGGCCAAGAAGGCGGATAAGCGCCAGGAAGCCCTTGAGAAGGCCATGCAGCGGCAACTGGCCGCCATCGATTCTCGCGTGATGGGCACCGGCCGGAAGTTCGAGTCGACACCTGCCGTGATGAAGGCTGACGAATTCAGTCAGTACGGCGGGCTCAACTACCGCACGTCGAACCAAGTCGCGGCTGATCAGGTGGCCGCCGGCGGCGGACGTCTCGGCTACCCAATGGGTACGTCCTGGCGCGCAACCCTGCCGAGCGGTGCGGACACCGATCGCCCAGGCACCGTCAAAGCGATCATCGACGAAGGTCCTTTCGCTGGTCGCGAAGCCCTCTGTAACTTCACCTGGCCGAGCCGCGAGTACATCAACCTCGAGTGCTTTGCGATCAAGCTGGACCGGGAATCCCTCCCCATCAGCATGATCGCCGTCGGCCCGGACGAAATGCCTAACATCAAGGCGGACTACAACGGTCGCTACATCCAGCGTCTGGGTAGTCAATTCCTTGTTGCGCTGCCAGCAGCCTACGCAGAAGGTCTGGCAATGGGCGGGACTACCGTTACCAATGGGTCAGCCACAACCACAACCGAGCCAGAGCTGAGCGGTGGTGACCTGATGCTGTACGCAGCCGGCAAGGCCACCGCGCCGCTGGCTGAAGAAGCTCAGGAAATCGCAGACGAAATCAAACCTCAGGCAAAAATCCCGCCGCAGCAGGCCATTCGCCTGATGCTCGCAGAGGACATCTGACATGAGTGACTTTCAGGATCAATTCCCACAAGACCTGCCTCGCACGAAGAAGCGCGAAGTGACTGACGAACTGGTGACTCCGCCAGACGAGTCGATGCTGAGTGCTGACGACCTGCTGATGGGGGTTCCTGAGCCGGTGCCGGCTCCAGCGCAGCCAGAGAAGCACCACGACGATGTGGATGACATGATTCTGGAACTGCCGCCAGAGGTGCTGCAGGCCTCGCAGGCGTCGAGTGATCCGTACGAGCAGCAGCTGAGCGAGTCTGTGGAAGCCTACAAGCCGGCGGACCCTCTGGGTGATTCGCTCGAGATGAGCATCCAGTACGACGCTGATGAGCAAGAGGCCGCGCCGAGCAATGCTGGGACGCCACGCTTTGGCGTGCTGGATCAGCAGCAGCTTGAGGCCAGCGACGGCGACAGCGATATCGTGGATCTGGGGCCGAGCACTGCTGTGCAGGACAAGCCGCAGAGCTTCATCGAAAAGCACAAACCGAAACTGGTGATCGTTGCGGTCGTGCTCGCTCTGGGTGGCATGAAGTTCTATCAGGACACCCAGAAAGCTCAGCTGGCGGCAGCCAAGCCTCCGCAGATTGATCCGGCGACTACCCAGGTGCAGTCGGCAGCAATCGCTGACCTGCAGCAGGGCGAGGAGTACGTCAGCCCGCTTCCGGTGGAACAGGGTGATCCGGCGGCCAGTGACGGTTCGGCTGACGCCATGTTTGGCGAAGACTTGGCCAGCCTCCCGACTTCGCCGCTCCCCCCGCCGGGTAACCCGATGGAGGTGTCGCCGGCTCCGCAGGTCGAGCAGGTTCCAGAAGTAGCTCCGACTGCGCCAGTCGCACCGATTGCTCCGGAAGCGCCAGTTGCGGCCGTAGCGCCGATCGGTGAGGCAACCCCTGCGCAGCCAGTTGAGGTGCCGCCAGCTGCCGACCTGGCTCAGCCCGTGGCTGCCGTGCAACCTGAAGTCCCGGCGCAGTCGGCCGGAATTGAGCCGTCGGTTCCACCGGCTGCCGCTCAGGACTCGGAAGAGGTCACCCGGCTGAAGGCCGAGCTGGCGCAAGCAGAAGCGCGCCTGAAAGAAGCCGAAGCGATGATCGCCCAGTTGAAGGCTGGCGCCGTGAAAGCAGCACCCGCAGAAAGTAAGCCGGTCGCTAAAGCGACAACCGCCAAGCCTCAGCGCATCGTGAGTTCAGCGAAACACCAAGCTCAGTCGCACCGCACTCAGACCAGTCAGTCGGTGGCCGCCAAGAAGCGTTCGGACATCCAGTACATCGGCTCATTCCTGAGTGGGAGCAGCTGGGGTGCTCACGTCGTGATCGCAGGCAACCTCTACGAACTGAGCGCAGGGCAGCGCATCGCGAACTTGAAGGTCGATTCCGTTACCGGTTCAGGAGTAACCATCAATGGCGTCAACTACCGCTGAAAAGAGTCGGTTTATCCTGGCAATCGGGCTGCTTTTAGCAGCCCAAGCTGTGTTTGCGAGCGGCGGGTCGTCAGAAACGCTGGTGAATGGCGGGCTGTTGACGCCTGGCGGGACCGGTGGATCGAGCGTGGCGTCGTCTCTGGCTATGGGGCAGGCCATCGGCCGCCTTGCCGAGGCGCTCACGGGGATTTTCGGGATTTACTACTCGTTCAAGGCCGTCTTGATTTATCTGCGTATGGCCAGTGGTCGTGCGCAGGGGCAGGGTGAAAATTTCGGCGGCATGATGGCTCACTTCGTTGCAGGGGTGCTGGCTTACCATTCCCGCGAGTTTTTCGCCGTTGTCCACAACACTGTACCGATGATCCCGGATTTCGGGACCATGGTTTATGACGCCGCTCTCTGGCAATCGCTGATGACCTAACCGCAACAAAGGGGCTATCCATGAAAGAGAAAATGAAAGCCATCGCCAGCAATGGCTACTGGCGCACCCAAGTCGCTCTCGGCACGGCGCTGATTGCCGTGAGCGAGTTTGCCAACGCCACCGGATTCCCCGGCGTTGACACCTCCGCGGGCGTCGGCGAGTCGGTCACCAGCGTGACCACCAATATCGCGGGCATCCCGCTGCTGCTGGCCAACGCCTCGCAGATCGCCGGTATCTGGTCGGGCTACATGGCCTGGTCCAACTGGCAGAAAGTCCAGAAGGGTAACGACTCCCAGGCAACCCCGGGCAAGTCGGCCGCCTACGTCGGCGGTGCAGTCCTCGGCTACTTCCTGCCCAGCGTCATGGGCATGGGCGGCGCGACCCTCCTGCCGGGTCTGGGCGGTACGCCGTAATGAGTAGTTTGCTGCTGGGTGTCAAGCGCGGCCCGTGGAGGGCTGAGAGTGAAGCCCTTCACGAGGATAAGGCCTACCTTGACGCCCGCAGCAAGGCTGTCGCTCGTGACCAGTACATCTGCCAAGGATGTGGTTGGGCTCATGACCGTTTTCAGGAGGCTCATCACAAAGATGACGACCACACCAATAACAGTCCGGACAACCTGATCACCCTGTGCACCTGGTGCCACCGCTGTCATCACATCGGCCTGGCCGGTGCGTTTGACCTCGGCTATGTCGGCATCTCGATTGACCCTAAGCGCCCACTGCCCAGCCAGGCCCTGATCAATCAGGCCACCCGGATGCACGATTGGGTAAGGGCTCATCCAGGAGCGTCTCAGTCCTACAAAGACTGGGCCGACAATTTTGAGGAGTACCTGACCGCCTGCGTGGCGGCAGCTGAGCGTGTCATCGGTTCATCTGAATTGCGCGATTTCGCAGAGATTCTGATGAGCATGACCGATGAGCAGTACGCGAATCGCGGAAAGATGTTTGCGGACGTCCGCTTGATTCACCCCCGGCTCGGGGACCTTCGTCCGCAGACCAAATTTGAAGACTTGGAGATAAACCGCCGACAAGGCTGGATCTCCGTGCTTAAACAGAGACTTGGAGCGCCTCTATGAGGAACTACGCCAGCTTCGCCGATTTCTGCATGCTCAGCTCAGGAGGGCAGCCCTGGGCACTCGACATGCAGCGCCGCAGTGGTAACCCCGCACTGTTCACCTACGTGGTCAATGGCGTCGCGCAGTTGCTCACGGGGCACCCGGTCATTCAGGAAAATTTCCGCCGGACAGCCGACGGCCTGATGATCGCTGAGGCAGGCAATATCACCGAGTTCGCTTCGCCAGCCATGGTCATGATGGCGCTGCGCTTTGCCAAGGGCCGCCTGCTGCAAGATGGCCAGTGGCGTAATGATCTGCTGCAGGTGGTTGAGCAGGGCTGCCCTGAGATCGCGTTTAGCAGCCCTGGCAGCCTCATCGAATCCGGCGCGGCCGGGCACTGGGCAAGCGCGTTGAGCGCCGGTCAGTGGATCCCATCGGTAGAGCAGGGCGTGGAGATGGGAGTCGACTATGCGCGCGTCTGACTTTGATCGTGGTCCCCACGAAGCCCCCTCGGCAGAGAGTGTCCTGCGTCGAAAACTGGCAAGCCTGCGCCTGGTTGAGCCGCTGATGCTGGCAACACTGTACCGCCCTGGGATTGGCGAAAACTCCTCCAGTGAGGCCATCGCAGAAGCGCAGCAAACGCTGATCTTCCGGGTCATTCACCTGACCGACAAGATTCTCGATCGCCTGAACAACCACTCTGAAAAGCGTCCGTTCGATCGCTACATGGTCGCCCGGGAAATCGTGAACATGGTGGCCGCTCACTGGAAAACCGGGAGTGACCTCAGTGCGCACGATATGGAGGTTCTTTCCGAGCAGGCGGTGGCCTCCGGCATCCAGCTGCTGCGTGACCTCAAAGAACAGCCCTACAAGGCCGGCGATGACGCCGTGGAGCGCCTGAGTAGCGCGATTTCGGTGTCTGCGCGAATCATGCTGTCCCTGCGCGGCACCGCCACGCTTGGCCATGAGATGGTCGACCTGAGCCGCAAGATGACCGAGCACCTGGCCCAGATGGTTATCCAGCAGGGCGAGCGTATGCGGGCGCGCGAATCGGTGCCGGCAGTGAAGGCCATGCTGCGTATTTTCTCCGACTACTACCCGGTGCTCTGGCAGGAAGAGATCCGCGCGGCGGTCAGCAAATTCAAGGCCCTCCAGGGCGATCCCGAGGCCTTTGCCCGTGAGGCCGAGCGCTATCGCGTCTGGCCGCTGGAAGGCTTCTTTGCTCGTGTCGAGGATGCCGTTTCCGGCTGCATGGACATGGCCTCTGCCATGCAGGTGCTGCTGGAAAACACCGCAGAACCCAACAACTCCTCGCCAAATCCGTAACCGAGACGCCGCATGAACAACAGTAACGCTGATGATGCTGGCGCGATTTCCATACTTCTGCTGTTTATCGCGCTGCTCTATGGGCTCTGGTACTTCTCCGACGAAATCCTGAACGTCTGGCGGAACATGCTCGTGCCGGTCTCGTATGCCTGGGCGTGGTTCAGCGCTACCGACGTCGGCGCCATGCTGGCGAAGGCTCTGGGGCGAGAACCGGCGAAACTGCAGGCTATCCCGCCCTACCTGGCAAGCCTGACGCCTGAACAGCTCAAGGCGGCCGGCTACGGGGAAGCCAAGAAGTACGGTGATTACGTCCACCGCTTCACAGTGCTGATTGTGTCCCCGCTCATGCTGCTGCTGGCTTACCGCTTCCACCAGCACTCGAAGATGATGGATCCGGTGATGTTCGGCGTGATCAGCGGTATCCCGGCGATCACCAAAACCATCAAGAAGATGCCTGGCCGCGAGTGGATGAATGACGTCATCGACGCCAGCAAGATGCCCCTTTTTGACGGGAAGATCGGCTTCCAGGCGCCAATCACGCCGTGGCGCATGGCCACGCTCTACGGGCTGGTTACCGTCGATGAAAAAAATCAGGTGACCGCATTCGACAAGGAGCGAGCCGCGGAGGTCTACGTCAAGACTCTCGGCCCCAGATTCAAGTCGCTGGCTGATATCGAGAAAGGCCCTTACGCACAGGCGTGGGCTGCATTGATGAAGCAGATCCCGAGTCAGGATCGTGCCGCGGCCGCCAAGGCGGCGCTTAAGGGCCACCTCTACCAAAAAACCGCAGTCATCGCCCTGATCCGCCAGATGAGCCGGCTCATGGTGGTGGACTACGGCCCGCTGATGTTCATGCGCTACAAGGATATCGCCTTCTACGACGCCATCTGTTCCTGCGGTCGCCGAACCGCATTTGCGGCAGGCGCGGGAATCATGGGGCAGTTCCGCCACGAGGTCAGCATGTACCTCGCCAGCAAAGGCACTGTGCAGCCTGAGCCGATGTCGGGGGCCATGTGGGCTGCTGACTGGCTGGAAGAAGCGGTGAGGACCGATCCCATGGAAAAACCGTGGGAAGAGAGTCAGGACATCTGGGAAGACTTTGATCCCTGGGAGTAACCGGAAGCATGAGTAACGCATTACGCAAACCCAACAACCGGTACTCCGACGCCGCGAAAGAACTCGATTACCGGCGCTATATCCGGGAAAACCTCTCCGCTGCAGAGCGGATGAATTACGCCATTCAGGAGTTCGCTCCGCCCATTATCGGCGGGGCAGGGATCATCACGCTCGCAGCGCCAGGCTTGCTTGAAATAGGCTTGGGCGTCGCCGGCGCGGCGGCCGCGGCCTTCATGATGACCAAGCAAGAGCACCCGTGGCCGTTGTGTACGCCAGCCTTCGTGTGCAAGGCCAGTCCGCTGCACAAGAAGCTGTTCAAGCTGAGGTCGGTCCCTGTGCTCGGGGACTTCATCAAGCTGAAAGACCCGAAGGACATGCATGGCGACGGCATCCTGCTGCTCGGCGCCGACATGGACAACGAAGCCGCTCAGATCTGGACCTCGATGGACCTGATGGTCCGCCACATGCTGCTGATCGGCACCACGGGCTCCGGTAAGACCCAGGCTATCTTGGGAATGATCGCCCAACTTATGGCTCAGGGCTCGGGCGGAATTTTTTGCGACGGCAAGGCCGATGTCACGACCTGGTTCATGCTGTACACCCTGGCTCGACATTACGGGCTGGAGCGTCAGCTGCTGGTTATCAACTACCTGACCTCGGGCAAACTCGGCACCAAGCGATCGAACACCACCAACATTTTCGAGATTGCCTCTGCTGACTCGCTCAGCGAGATGACCAGCTCGATGATGGGCGGCGGCGGTGGCGGTGGTAACGACGATATGTGGCGGGGCCGCGCCGAAGCACTGTTCGGCGTGATCATCCGTGCAGCGACCGAAGACCGCGACCAGCGTGGCGAAACCATCGTCCCTGACGATCTGCGTCGCCGGATGACGCTGCAGATGCTGCTCGAACTGCCAACCAACATGAAGTACAGCCAGCGCGTGCGCGACGAGGCTCAGCTGTTCCTGAACGACCTGCCGGGCTACTCCGCCTGGCAGAAGTCGTCTCAGCCGCAGCAGAAAGAGCAGTCCATGGGCCGCATGTCGGAACAGCTGGGCTTCCTGCAGATGCAGTTCACCCGTGTTCTCTCGCTGCTGTCTGGCACCTACGGCTACATCACCGGCACCGACATCTCGGAAATCGACTGGATCGACGTCATCAACCAGCGTCGTACCGTCTACATCATGCTGCCGGCTCTGGAAAAATCTCCTGAGTCCCTGAAACAGCTGGGTCGGATGGTGGTAACCAGCATGCGTAACGCCATGCTGCCGATCATTGGCGGTGGCCAGCTCACCGGTAGTAAGAAGGTCCTCATCGATGGTCGCCCCATCGGCAAGAGCATCCCTTACGGCCTGTTCCTCGACGAATACGGCAGCTATTGCGTGGAGGGCTTCGGCGACGTGGTGGCGCAGATCCGTTCCATGGGTGTGTTCGCCTGCTTCAGCGGCCAGGACTGGGCATCGTTCAAGAAGGGTTCGGAGATCGAGGCCAGCCGTGTGAACGCCAACACCGGCACCAAGATTTTCCTCAAATCGTTCGACCCGGACACCGTGAAACTGCTGGTCGAAATCTGCGGCAAGAAGCTCGTTTCGGTAGCCAGCAGCTGGTCGGATAAACCGAGCGGGGCGCGGCCGGATGTCAGCACGAAGTTCCAGTCCGTCGAAAACCTGAGCGTGCAGGAAGTCGATCGCGTTCGTATCGAGCTGCTCGCCCAGCAGGCCCCGGGTATGGCGCACATCTACTTCGGCGGCAAGCTGTGGACCAAGGTCAAGATGTTCTATCCGGATATCAAGCAGTCGACCTTCAGCCAGGTGAACTCCTTCGTTCGTATGCGTACCCCCGTGGGCCTGAGTGGCGTGCTGGAGGAGGCAGAGCGCGCGATGGTCATGAAAAATCGCATTGAGCTGATCGGCAAGAGCCTGGCCGAGTTCAAGGGGATCACCCAGGGTGAGCCCAACGCCAGCAAGCAGCTTGAGTTTGCCGAGGGCTTCTATCAGTGGGCGGGCACCACTGAAACCCTGATGCGCGCCAAGGGCGCTGAATTGTTCAGCTCCATGCAGCAGGCAGCGACCACCGTGTTCGCGCCTGGCCAGCCTGAAGCCAGTGCACCAGTGGAGGCCGGGGCTCGCAAGCAAGGCGGGGCTATGGCCGCGGTCAATCGCTACAAGGCTCAGCCTGCAGGCGAACATGCGTCTGCAGGGCTCAATGCAGAGCAGGTGGTCGACGAGAATGATCGCGAAGCGGGTCTGCCGCCAGTAGAGCTGCCGTCGGACCTGCCGCCGATTCCCGGCGCCGCGCCGGCGAAAGCCAGCTCCCTGCCTCCGGAAGAAAGCCCGTTCAGCATGGATCGGGATGTCTCTGATCTCGACACGCAGAGCATGATCATCCGCACCACCGGCAGCCAGGCGCTCATCGCCGCGGTGCAAGACAAGCAGAAGTCAGTGGCAGGGGATGCGTGGGCGTCTACGCCGGCGGAGGCTCGAGCCGGAGTGAACGCGGCCATCAGTAAAGCCATGCCGAACGACCCGAATAACGGGTATCCGGCATCGCCGGTTCCAACAAAGCAGGCCAACTACAAGGACATCCTGAGCGATATCGACAAGCTCCGCTCGCGACTCAGTCGCAGCGATGCAGACGGGGTTGAGGATGAGAGCAGCAAGACTGAGGCAGGAGAGGACGCATGAGGCTGGTTGAAGGGGACGCGATCAATTGGGGGGCGGTTCGTGAGCTGCTGGGCGAAAGCTCGGCGGCGGTCGAGTCCCCTCTGGCAAACGAGCTGGCCGATATGCTGGCGATGGCGGAGGAGCCTGCAATGGCGCCGAACGCCTCGGAGTGGCAGATGATCGACCTGGAGGAGGGTGCATCTGAGGCTGACGCTGAAGCACTGGCGGTGATCGCTGCGCTTGAGGTGCGGCATGCTGATTTCTCGGCCATCCCGGTTGGCGTCTGGAATCATCCGCTGAATCTGTCTGGCAAAGCGGTTGGCCAGATCCTGGTGCAGCTGGGCTTCCCTCGTCCCCCTGAGGCTTCTGGGGTGAGTGCCATTGGACGGATTTCGGGCTGGCCGTAATCTGTTTTACTAAACAGATTGCGATAGTAAAATCAAGAATTTTTCTATTGACAGCCCGAAAATACACTTCTACCTTTCTGAGCTAATGGCAATACAGCCAGACTTTCAGGAGCCTCACCATGTTCAAGCAAAAATCTGCAGCCCGAAACAAGCCTGTCGACAGCGTCATGCTGATTGTGAAGGGCTACACCAGTTCTTCGCAGGAAGAAGGTGCCAAGATTGACACCGTTTACGGCACCGACCTGAGCGGTCGCGAGCTGTCCGTAATCCTGACGACCACCGGTGAGGCTGCCGAAAAGGAAAACCGTAACGACTTGGCCTCCTTCGCCAAGGACAAGAGCAACCATCACGTGCCGACTGGCGGCCTGATGATGCTGAACACCGTCTGGATCCGCGAGCCGGAAGCTGAAGGCAAGCCGTACACTGGCGTAGCCCGCTGGGCCGAGTTCTTCGCTCACAGCCAGGACGAGCTGACCGTCGGCAACGCCATGTTCTTCGCCGGCACCAGCCAGCCAGCTCAGGCCGGTGGTCAAGAGCGCAACTGGGCTGTCGTTGATCGCATGGGCACTCCGACCGTTCTGCGTGCAGATCAAGTCGACGCCTTCGTAAGCACCCTGGCCGATCGCTGTGCCGGTGACGGTTCGCGCGCCAAGCCGCTGATCCGCCTGATGGACAAAAACGGCGAAGTCGTGAAGTACGCCTCGCTGAAGCA
>JACCEA011451042.1_pt1 | contig 68984 bp, 58 predicted proteins | sample 7449851 | NCBI WGS metagenome assembly JACCEA01 (sample SAMN15323453, study PRJNA562643) | freshwater metagenome | isolation source: river surface water | place: USA:Blue River Watershed | collected 2017-08-18 | reverse complement strand
ATAATCGGCGCTATTCCGCTGGTGGAGCAGCGCATAAGCCACAGCATCCTGGCAAACAACCCATTAAGCCCTCTCGGCGTGTTGCTGTCCTCGGATGTATGGATGCTCGTCTCGACATCGAAGACTTACTAGGCCTGCAAACGGGCGAAGCACACATCATTCGTAACGCGGGTGGTGTGGCGAGCGACGATGCCATCCGTAGCTTGCTGATTTCACATCATCTTCTCGACACCAAAGAATTCATCGTGATACAGCACACCCGCTGCGGCATGCTGGCCTTCACCGACGATCTCCTGAAATCCGCTTTAGAGGGCGACGAACAATCTGCCAAGATCGTCTCGGAAGCCACTCAACGTCAGTTCGTATGCCGAGCCGTCGCTTCGAGCAGCCCGTCGACGTTCCACGCCTATCGTGGCACGCCCGAGGCGCTGGATTCGCCACCGGATCCCATCAATCTCGGTCGTCTGGCCGAGAGTGTTCGTCGTACTCTCTCGGCGATTCGACATCATCCTTGGGTGCCGACCGATGGCAGCGATGCCATCTCGGCTCGTGGCTTCATCTACGACGTCGATACAGGCTTGCTGCAGGAAGTGGTCTGAACTTTTAGCAGTGCCCAAAAAAAACGGCGGCACGTTTCCGTGCCGCCGCTTTTTATACGCTAGGTATCGGGAGGATCAGAAGCGATCCAGGTTCATCACCTTGTCCCAAGCAGCGACGAAGTCCTGCAAGAACTTATCCTTGCCGTCGCTGACCGCATACACCTCAGAGATCGCGCGCAACTCGGAGTTCGAGCCGAACACGAGATCCACCGGCGTTGCCGTCCACTTGATCGCATCACCACGACGACCCTCGTAGATGCCTTCGCCCTGCGCCGACTTCGACCACGTGGTCGAGGTGTCGAGCAGATTGACGAAGAAATCGTTCGAGAGCGTTCCAGGACGATCCGTGAACACGCCATGAGCAGCCTGACCCGCATTGGCGTTCAACACGCGCAGACCACCGACCAACACCGTCATTTCGGGGACGCTGAGCGTGAGCAAGTTGGCGCGATCAACCAACGCGTCGGCCGGCGAGAGGAAGGTTCCTTTCACGTAATAGTTACGGAAACCATCGGCCGTCGGCTCCAGCGGCTTGAACGAAGCCACGTCGGTCTGCGCCTGTGACGCATCCGTACGACCCGGCTTGAACGGCACCGTGACGTTGTTGCCCGCATTCTTCGCGGCTTGCTCGATTGCGGCAGCACCACCGAGGACGATGAGATCGGCCATCGAGACCTTCTTACCGCCCTTCTTCTGAGCTGCGTTGAACTCCTTCTGGATCCCTTCCAAAGCCGCAAGGACTTTGGCGAGTTCCTTCGGATTGTTGGCTTCCCAATCCTTCTGCGGAGCGAGGCGAACACGCGCGCCGTTCGCACCACCACGCATGTCGGTGCCACGGAAGGTAGCAGCCGATGACCACGCGGTGCGGACGAGCTCGGAAGTCGTCAGACCCGAGGCCAAGATCTTGGTCTTCAGCGCGGCCACGTCCTGATCGTTGATCAGCTCGTGATCGACGGCCGGGATCGGATCCTGCCAGGTCAACACTTCAGTCGGCGCCATCGAACCCAAGTAACGGCTACGAGGGCCGAGATCGCGATGCGTCAGCTTGAACCAAGCGCGCGCAAAAGCATCGGCGTACTGATCCGGATTCTTGCGGAAGCGCTCGGAGATCTTGCGGTACTCCGGATCGAACTTCAGCGACAGGTCCGTCGTAAACATGATCGGCGGATGACGTTTGGTCTTATCGTGCGCATCGGGCACGAGACTCCACGCGCTCTTGTCTGTCGGCACCCACTGAATCGCACCAGCGGGGCTGCGAGTCTGCTCCCACTCGAACGTGAAGAGGTTATCGAGGTACTGCGTCGTCCAAGCGATCGGGTTGGCCGACCATGCGCCCTCGAGGCCGCTCGTGATCGTGTCCGCACCCTTGCCAGTGCCGCACTTATTCTTCCAACCGAGGCCCTGCTCTTCGACGCCCGCCGCAGCCGGCTCGGCACCGAGGCAACCTTCCGGATTACGCGCACCGTGCGCCTTACCGAAAGTGTGACCACCGGCGATCAACGCCACGGTCTCCTCGTCGTTCATCGCCATGCGACCGAAGGTCTCGCGAATGTCGCGAGCAGCCGCGATCGGATCCGGCTTGCCGTTCGGGCCTTCCGGATTCACATAGATGAGACCCATCTGCACGGCAGCGAGCGGGTTCTGCAATTTGCGATCACCGCTGTAACGCTCGTCGGCGAGGAACTTGTTCTCGGGACCCCAATAGACGAGATCCGCTTCCCAATCATCAGCACGACCGCCAGCAAAGCCGAAGGTCTTGAAGCCCATCGACTCGAGGGCGACGTTGCCCGTCAAAACCATCAGGTCCGCCCAAGATAGGCTGCGACCGTACTTCTGCTTGACCGGCCACAACAAGCGACGAGCCTTGTCGAGGTTCACGTTATCCGGCCAGCTGTTGAGCGGCTCGAAACGCAGCTGACCACCATCGGAACCACCGCGACCGTCGGTCAAGCGGTAGGTACCGGCACTGTGCCAGGCCATACGAATGAAGAAGGGACCGTAGTGACCGTAGTCCGCCGGCCACCAGGGCTGCGACTTCGTCATCAATGCTTCGATGTCTTTCTTGACGGCATTGAGGTCCAGCTTCTTGAACTCGGCGGCGTAATCGAACTTCTCACCGTAGGGGTTCGACTCAACGGCGTGTTGACGCAGCGGACGCAGATCCAGCTTCTCGGGCCACCAGAACTCGTTGGACATATTGTTGGTGCCGGCCGCCTGCGCTGAGGGACCCGACAGGGCCGCCGTCAACGAAAGAGCCGCTGCAACCAACAACGACACAGGGTTGTTGCGCATGGGAATCTTCTCCTTGAATCCAAACATCGCTTATCGCGAGGCGAGCGATGCTAGCACAGAATTAGACTGCGTCTAATTCCTGCTATCGGGCGACTGAATCGAGCAGCAAGTCGGCCGCGCGCTCGGCGATCATGATGGTCGGGGCGTTGGTGTTACCGCCCACCAGGCGCGGCATGACCGAGGCATCGACGACCCGTAAACCCTTGATTCCACGAACTTTTAGTTGCGGATCAACGACCGACTCGGGGTCGCTACCCATTCGACAAGTACCGACCGGGTGGTAAATCGTCTCCGCCTTCTCGCGGATCGCAGCTGCGAGCTCCGTGTCGGATTGACGTCCAGCTCCGGGATAGACCTCGGCGTCGCGATAGGGATTAAAGGAGGCCGCAGCCAAGATCTCTCGAGAGATTCGCACGCCTTCGATCAAGCCCTGCAGATCTTCGGGCTCGGACAAGTAGTTTGCGAAAATTCGCGGCGGATCGGCCATCGAACCGGATCTCAAAGCGATTCGACCCCGGCTACGAGGCCTCAGTACACAGGCATGCAGCGTATAGCCGTGCCCGGGCAAACGGTTGCGACCGTGGTCGTCCAATTGCGCCGGCACAAAATGAAACTGCAAATCTGCCCGGTCGTCCGGTGCTCTGCTTGAGCGCAGGAAGCCGCCGGACTCGGCAATGTTGGAGGCTCCGGGCCCGTTTCCGGTCAACCAATAACGCAAACCCTCAAGGGCTTCGCGCAGGGCGCCAAAATCGTAGGTACTCGCGCTGGTGCTCTTCTGCAGCACGCAATAATCGAGGTGATCCTGAAGATTCGCACCGACGCCCGACGCCGGGACTCGCACCGGGATGTTCAAGGCTTCGAGTTCTTGGACAGGACCGATTCCCGAACACATCAACAATTGCGGTGAGGCAACGCTGCCGCCACAGAGTAAGACCTCACGGGTGGCACGAACACGCTGCATTTTCCCGCGCTGCGCGAACTCAACCCCGACCGCACGCTCACCCTCGATCAGTACTCGCTGCACTTGCGAATGAGTGCTGATGATCAAATTGCGGCGCTGTGCAGCGGGGCGTAAGTACGCCACAGCGGTACTACTGCGCCGTGCCTGCCATTGCGTCACTTGATAGAAGCCAAAGCCCGCTTGCGATGCGCCGTTGAAGTCGTCGTTGAGAACGTAACCACACTCGACAGCAGCATCGAGAAACACACTCGATAGTGGATTTCGATAACGCAGGTCTTCAACCCCGAGGGGACCATCGACCCCGTGATATCGAGACGCACCGCGCGCTTGCCGTTGCGCCTTGCGGAAATACGGCAACACCGATTCATAGTTCCAACCATCAGCGCCGAGCGCGGCCCACTCGTCGTAATCGCGCGCATCACCGCGGATGTAGCACATCGCGTTGATGGAACTGCTGCCACCGAGCACCCGCCCTCGCGGCCAATATAAACGCCGCCCAAGCAACTGCGGTTCGGGTTCGGTGTAGTAGTCCCAATTGATCCTCGGGTTACCGACGAGCTTCGAGATTCCCGCCGGCATGTGGATGAATGGGTTGATGTCGCGACCACCCGCCTCGATCATCAAGACGCGAAGCTCACCGCTCGCCGTCAGGCGATTGGCAAGCACACAGCCCGCCGAACCGGCACCGATGATGATGTAATCGAAGTCGCGAGTCGTCATCCGGAGGATAACGATACGCTAATTTTCACCGCCACGTGCCAGCGGACCAGCGCGACCAAGCCCGATCCCTATCGCGAAAGACGCGGTAGTCGCGACGGTGCTGCGGCGTGCCGCGCAATGTCCCAGCTAACAGAGTTGCCTCCGGCACCGCGTCTCCATCGAGATCGACAAAGACGAGCTGCGGAGCAGGTGCATTGCCGCCGGGGTCGAGCACCGAAGCCGAAACAGAAAACTCCTGCCGAATCGCCTCCTCCAGTGAGGGACTGATCGGTGTTTCGGCGGGTATGACCTGTAAGGTGGAGCGCCACGTTGCGTAGCGTGCCGGTGTCGCCGTCGGGTCGGCTTTAGGCGATGATTTCTTTGATTGCAGCGCTATGACCTGCCGTGCCTCTGCACGCAAGGGAGCAGCGAGCGCGGGGTCGGCAGCCGGAATTTCACCTCGGGCGAGCGCCTCCAGCGCCGTCCGACCAAGTTCGCTCGAGTCGAATCGCAGAAATTGCAGTGCGCTCGCCCTAGCCTCCGCGCTCGATGCAATCAATGCTCGCTGGATTTGGCTCGCGACACTCAAGCGCAGCGGATCGGCAATGGGGGTCAAACTGAGCAGCAGTGTCGCAAGCAGAACGACGGATACGCCAAAGTTCACTTGCTTGATCGCAGCGAGCCACGGACCTGATCGCAGACCGGCGTAGGTATAGCCGAGTGTATAGAGCAGCGCAAAGATGGCCGTCACAAGCCCCCAGTATCGAGACGGCGTGAGACCCAACTCCATCAGTCGAACAACTAGCGAATACAAGGCAGTGGTTGCAATCAATACCAAGAGCGACGGCACCACGCGCAAGGCCTGCTGCAACCAACGTCCGTAACCCGGGTCTAGATCTCCCTCGCGATAGGCTGCATTGAAGAGCAGCAGCGTTGCAGCGACCAATGCCAGAAGGATGGCGCTGTCGATGATGCGCTCGCCGCTACCGATCAAGGCAGGCAACTTGGGGAGCAACGCGATGGAGAAGGCAACCACGATGAGAGCTGCGAGCGGAAGTAACCATTTCATCAGCCCGAGCAGTTGATCGAGTACGCCGTCAATGAAGCGATCGCTACTGCCTATGATTTGAGTTGCTGTCGCAAACGCGAGGGTCGTCGCGGGATAAACAAAACGCGGATCATTGAAGAGCGTTTTGAAAAAGTCGTTGCCTAGCGTCTCGAATAACGCCGCCCAAAGCACCAGGAGCAACCAGAAGGCGCCGGTGAATAGCGCCGACTCGGCGAGCGTCAGATAACTGCGCCAAGCACTGCGAAATAGCACGGCATAGGGTGTACGCCAAAGACCGATCTCTAGACGCGCCCGTAGCATCGGCAGCGCGATGAGCCAGGCGATCACCCATGGCAGGAGAAAGCCTGCGATGCGATCTTCACTCAGATTGACTTCGCCAGACGACGCGGGAATATCCGCGAAGGACTGATAGCCGGCAAGCACCAAAAAAACGGCCAAGGCGCCGCTTGCTTGCCATAGCGCCCACTCGTGACGACGCGCCCACAAAACGAAAAGCGTCAGGGGTAGGAAGATCGCCACCAGATAGGCGGCAAACAAGCCGCCGGGCAGGGTCGCTGGCCAAGCACCGCTGACGGTCGACTGATGCAGCCACCACAGCACCAACGCCTGAATCAGCGCTAACACCAATGCGCCCTTCGAAAAGGACGCGGAACTCGACTCTCTCGACATGTGACACCCCGTTTATTGAGATTTATGACATGGCGAGGCGTCCACCGTTCGAAATATCAACATTAAATTAACGTTAAAATGGTGCGTGATCCGTATAACCGAGCTGCCGCTTCCTCTCGCCGAAAAAAGCGTCGAGAACACCCCGGAGGAACTTCGGGCTGCCATTCTCAAGCGCCTCGGCATCGACGCTCATTCACTACTCGATTTCAGCGTCTTCAAGCGCAGCTACGACGCACGAAAGAAGCACGAGGCCATTCGTTTCGTCTACATCATCGATGTCACCGTCCGAGATGAAAGCAGCGTACTGCGTCGACACGTTGGCGACCCGAACGTTCGCATCGCGCCCGACACCCGCTATAAAGCACCGCCGACTGCACCCGCTCAACTAAAGGAACGTCCGATCGTCGTCGGCTTCGGACCCTGTGGACTATTCACCGCGCTGATCTTGGCGCAGCAAGGTTATCGTCCCATCGTCCTTGAGCGAGGTAAGGACGTCCGCCGACGAACGCAAGACACTTGGGGTTTATGGCGCAAGAACGTGCTCACGCCTGAGTCAAACGTGCAGTTCGGCGAAGGTGGCGCCGGCTTATTTTCCGACGGTAAGCTCTACAGCCAAATCAAGGACCCTCGATTCCTCGGTCGCAAAGTGATGGAGGAGTTCGTGCGCGCTGGAGCACCCGCAGAAATCCTCTATGTCAGTAAGCCGCATATCGGCACCTTCCGCTTGACGGGTGTCGTATCGACGATGCGCGAGGAAATCATTGCTTTGGGTGGCGAGGTCCGCTTCGAGAGCAAAGTGGTCGACATCGAGATCGATGCCGGACAGGTGCGAGGCGTCACTCTCGAATCGGGCGAGTTCATTCCCGCCAAGCAGGTCGTGCTCGCGCTCGGTCACAGCTCCCGCGACTCGTTTCGCATGTTGCACCGCCGCGGTGTCTTCATGGAGCCAAAGCCCTTCGCGATTGGCTTTCGTATCGAGCACCCACAGTCGACGATAGATAGAGCGCGTCTTGGACGTTATGCCGGGCATCCTGCGTTGGGTGCGGCCGATTACAAACTCGTTCACCACGCAACTAATGGTCGTTCGGTCTACAGTTTTTGTATGTGTCCCGGCGGGACGGTAGTCGCAGCCACTTCGGAAACGGGTCGTGTCGTCACCAATGGCATGAGCCAGTATTCGCGTAACGAGAGAAACGCGAATGCCGGGATCGTCGTTGGCATCGATCCCGAACAGGACTATCCCGGCGGACCACTCGCGGGAGTGGAACTACAGGAAAGACTCGAGTCTCAAGCTTTCGAGCTCGGCGGCCGTAACTACTGCGCCCCCGGCCAACTCGTCGGCGACTTCATCCGCAATGTCCCTTCCAAGGAGCTTGGCGCTGTCGAGCCCTCGTATAAGCCAGGCGTCACGCTCGGTGACCTCAGTCTCGCCCTTCCCGCCTATGCGATCGACGCCATTCGCGAGGCCTTGCCTGCTTTCGCAAAGCAGATTGCAGGCTTTGACCGGGAGGATGCCGTTTTGACTGGTATCGAAAGCAGAACCTCTTCGCCGCTGCGAATCACGCGCGATACACAAACCCTGCAAAGCCTCAATGTCAAAGGTCTATACCCTTGTGGTGAGGGCGCAGGCTACGCAGGTGGAATACTCTCTGCTGGCGTCGATGGCATCAAAGTCGCCGAAGCAGTCATTGCCGAGATCAATGGCGCAACGACATGAAATTTGACGATCTGAAGAAACTACACCAGAAAAAATACCGAGAGCAGTTCGGTCACTATCTGATTGAGGGAGAGCATCTCGTTCTCGAACTCATCAAGGCATCGAAAACGCATACTGAGCTACGCCAGAGCACGATCTACATCAGCGAAGATCATCCGTCGCTCGACACCACACTCCCAGTCAAGGTGGTCTCGAGCAAACAAATGACAGAGCTCACGGAAACCGAATCGCCGCAGGGCATCGTCGCCGTTGTACCAACGCTACCGGTCACACCGACCGATCCTAAGCAGCATGAAACGGTGATTTGTCTTTTCGAGATTCAGGATCCGGGTAATCTCGGCACGATCTTGCGCAGTCTCGCGTGGTTTGGAGGATTTCGTTGTCTGCTGACTTCCAACAGCGTCGATCTCTATAACGGCAAGGTGCTCCGCGCGAGCCTCGGCGCCCACTGGCATGTTCCCATTGAAACCGATGTCGACGTTGCGTCTTTGCAGGCGCGATTTGCACGAATCGCCCGACTCGACATGCAAGGCGGAAGCACTCGGGATGAGTCATTCAAAACCTTCGACTGCTACCTATTCGGCAACGAAGCGCGCGGCCTACCACGGCCCGTCATCGATGCGCTGAAGACCACTCCATTCACGATCACCGGAGAGCGCACGATCGAATCTTTGAATCTCGCCTCAGCGGTGAATATGTGTGTCTATGAATTAAGACGATAGGCCGTGCGTCGCCACGTGTAGAGAGACAATAGGCACAAGAGCCCGCTGACGCAGCCCATCACGACGTAGGGCGCTGAGGGACGCCAAGCGTCAAACAATGTGCCGCCAACAATCGCGGCAAAGAAAATACCGATTGAGCCGCACAAAGTGAAAACGCCGATCACAGCGCCGCGGCCCCGTTCTGGCGCCACCTGCCCCACCAATGCCTGCGAAGCGAGAATTCCGCTCATCTCGCCAACGCCCAACAATACGGCAGCCACATACATCGCAGGCTGGAAGGGATCATCGACGAGACCAAACCAGACATAACTGCCACACGCTAACGCCGATGCAACGGTCATAAAGAGCACGCGGTCGACGCGGTCGATGAATGCGATCACGATCATGGCCCAAAAAGTCGCCGTGATTTGAATCGCCACGAAAATGCCGCCGCCCTTCGATAGGGCCTCCGCCGGGGTCATACCCTGCTCTTTACCAACCTGCACCATCCATAAAAAGAAAAAGGCACTGATGATCGACAACGAGGCGCGAGAGACAGCAGCAGAGGCGTACGCTAATCGAACGCGGGGGTCTTTCGCCGCGTCAATGCCGATCCGCAGCGTCGCGAGGAGCGGCTCTCTCTCGCCGAGTTGACCGGGCGACTGACGCGGCAAGCCCTTCAACACAATGACCATCGGAATGAGACAGATCGCCGCAACGGTCCAATAAGCGGCGCGACCGGCCTCGAGCGGATCCATGCCTTGCGCGAGATAGATCTTGGGCAACTGCGCAGCAAGCCCCACTAGCGAGGCCACGCCGAGCCCGTTGAGAAAAAAGCAAATGCCAACCAACTTGCCACGGGAGGTTTCCTGCGGGTAATCGGCGATCACGGCAGACAACATTGCTGAGACCAGCGATGCCCCGCAGGCCGTGATGAAAATCATTGCATATAAGGTCCAGTTGAACTGGGCGAGTGGGAACAGCAGATAACCGAGCGCTAGGATGGCGAATCCCATGCCATAGATGATTCGTCGACCGAGGCGGTCGGACATCGAGCCCACCAGCCCCGACAATAAGAGCGCAGGGATTTCACTGATGACATCCATCGTGCCGCTGACCCGACCTTGAATGTCATCGGGAATGCCCAGCATCGAGTTGAAAAGGTAAGGGCGAAGATTGCCAACGAGTGTCAGCAAGCCGATTGAGAAAAAGGCGGTTCCGAGCAGCGCATAGAAGTTAGATCGCTGAACGCCGGGCGCTAATTCCCAAATACCGATCCGAATTCCCCCCATACGAGAATCGTATCGGCGGGCTCACCAAACCGTTAAGGGATTCCTATCTCAATGACCGTTATCGATCGACTGGGAGCCCTCGATCGGGGCTCACCCAGGTCGCCGGCTTGCCGCGCCGACGCAAAAAAACCAACGGATAGGCGACGATCGTCGTCGCGAACTGAAGCAGCCAGAAAGCTAACGGGTACCAGATCGACCAGACGAGGTCGCGAATCACGCGTTCATCATAGCGACGATCGATAATGGCGCCGGCCGTGAACTGCACAACGCAGCAAGCACCCAGAATCAATCCGGTTGCTGCCAAAGAAAACGGTTGATCGGCCATTACGAGGCGCCAGACAAGCGCCGCAACAAAAGACGCAGCGAGCAAGTAACACCAAGTCACACTCGCGAGCATCTCGATCATCAATGGCCGCATCCCGTGGGATCTACGACTCCATAAAACGTCGATGTTACGCAACATGACCTGCGCTCCGCCCATCGCCCATCGCAGCCGTTGCCGCCAAAGGCCGTGCAGGGTCTCCGGTGTCAAGATCCAAACAAGGGCATGTGGCTCGAAGGTCGCTCGCCATCCGGCGCGCTGTAACTTCCAGGTCATGTCGATGTCTTCGGTCAAGGCATCGAGCGTCCAGTAGTCCACCTGCTGTACCGCCGATTTTCGGAAGGCCGCGATCACGCCAGACACGGTAAATATCCGTTTCAAAATGAGCTGTGCGCGCTTGATGATACCGATCATCGCGGAGAATTCGCCCACCTGCATGCGCCCGAGTAGTGTCGAGCGATTAGCGATGCGCGGATTACCCGTCAGCGCACCGAGTCGATCATCAGCTGCGAAGGCCGCAGCAATCCAAGTCGGCGCATGCGCATCGATACGCGCGTCGCCATCGATACATACCAAAATCTCATGGCGCGCTTCGAGAGCGCCTGCTTTTAACGCAGCTGCTTTACCCTGGTTGAACGGCTGACGTACCACTTTCAGTCGCCAAGCGCTTTCTGCCAACGATTCCAGTAGTACACCGGTCCCGTCGGTGCTGCCGTCATCAACGGCAATCACTTCAAAATTCGGGTGCTGGACGGCTAGCGCGTATTTGATGGTCTCGACGACATGCGCCGCCTCGTTGAAACAGGGAATGATGATCGACACCGGCGGGAGGTGTGTAGCATCCGGCGGAGCGTCGTGCCTAGGCGTATGCCGTTCGTATTTGAACCAAGTGTAGAGAGCCCCCGTCGTCCATAACAGCGACATGACGAGCGGAAAGAAGAACAAATAATCGCCGATCAGTGCGTCCATGAACTAATTCATCGGTGGATCGTTCGGCTGTCTCGAAAAAATTTGTCGCATCTTCGCAGGATCAGGATGCGAGTCGAACAACATATCTGGGTAGTACGCGATGTGAGTCACACCGGCGTCATACAACATTCCTATCGTCGTCACGATTTCGTCGACAGGAATCGGTCTTTGATCGTGTCGCCAATCGACGGTCTGCAACTCAAATACGATTCGATTACGCGCCTGCGGAAATCGCTCGATTCCGGCAAGAATCTGTCGCTGGAAGGCGATGGGGTCCGATGCCTGTTCCATATAAGGCATCGCCATGATCGCCGTGAAGTCGTAGTGCGCGAGTGAGTTTTCCAGTGCCTGCGCATACCAAACTTCTGCGCGCGGATTGATCGCAACTTGTGCGTACAGATTTCGCGCCGTGATCAACGTTGGCTTGTAGCGCCGGACCGTCGAAGAAATCTCAGTGGCAAATTGATCTAGCGCATTAATCTTCAGGATAGTCCAGCGACCCAAGGTATCGTCATTCGCGCGAATCTCACCGATTGAGGCCGGCAATCCCCAAGATTGGTACGTTGCCAGCGCATCGGGATGCGCATCCTCAAAGTCTGATAGCGTAATGTCGTCGTGGTAGATCACGCCTTCGAACGAAGTCGTGCGAGCGAGATCTTCAAAAATGTCGTTGATGACCGTGCGCGCTCGGGCAGAGAACGGCGAGAGCCGCTTGTAGCCCATATTGAGCACTTCCGACGATTTGCCGGGTAGCGTAACGACTCGCTCGCCTGCCGCAGGATGCTGTGTCGGCAACTCCCAAGCCAACAAAGGCATCCAGGCATATACCCGTCTGACCGGGGTCCGCGTGCGGATCTCCCAAGCGACATAACTGAACAAATCGGCCCTGACAGGCACATGTCGATTCGGGAAATAAACGGCATCGGCAGAGCCGTTGGCGTCCGGATCGGCAAAAGCCTGCAGATACACCGCGTTGACACCCAACCACGTCAATCGATCGACGAGGTGATTGATATTTCGGCGCTGCTGCTCGGGATCTGCATCGTAGATGTAATCGAGATCGATATGCGCGATCTTCTGCGGCCGATCGTTTTCGATGAATCCTCGATTGCGAATATTGATCGCATAACGAAGGTCACCGATATTCATCTTGGACTCGACCAAGATTCGGCGCAGCCGTGAGAGCGGCACACCCGCATGATTATCGCCGTCATCCAATGTCAGGCCGACATTCATGCCGTACTTAGACGCCGCCGACTCGACCATGTCGTTGTACTTGCCATAAGGCCACGTCACGATCCGCGGCGCAGATCCCGTCCGCTTACGGATGAGATCACGGCTCAACTTCAGGTCGGCATCGATACGTTTCAAATAATCGGCTTCAAGTTCATAGCCTCGAACGTTATCGAAGCGACGGGCAGTCGCTGCCGGCTGCGCGCTGCCCTGCGGATTGGACTTCAAGCCATGGTGTAGATCATGGGTGTGGCTGGCAATTTCGACGAGCCCGCTAGCCTGCATCTCGCGTAGCGTGTCCCACGAAAGAAACTGTTCGCGCGGCACCCGTTTACCGTCGTAGTTGACGAACTCCGCGCTCTCCTGCCAGCTCGTCACCACCGAAATGACCGAAGGAATCTTCAGCATTTTCAGCACTGGCCACGCATGCCGGTAGACGGAGGTGTAGCCGTCGTCGAAAGTCAGCAAGACCGCCTTGGGTGGCAAGGGCGCGCCGCCACTTCTCGCCGCAAGCACTTGGTCGACTGACACGAAAGCGAAGCCGTTATTTCGCAACCAATCGATATGGCGAACGAACATCGTCGGACTAACGGCATACCCGGGAATCAGAGCTTTAGAGGGCTCCTCAATCTCGTGATAGCTAATGACCGTCAAGCGATCAAAATTGGTCGCGTGGCTGACCAAGGGCGCCAACGCCATCACTACCCACAAGAACAGAACGCGCGAGATCCGATACACGGCGCGCATTCTAGAGGATATCGGACGCGACTATCAGTCGTCCGTCGCGCCCGGGCCTCGTGCCCGATTCCAGGCAATGGATACCAAGATCGAGACGGCGAGAATCGCGCCAATGATACTGAGCGACCAGGTGATCGGGAATTTGCCGCCAAAGGCCTGATTCAACCAAACCATCTTGAGGCCGACGAATACCAGGATGACCCCGAGCCCGTACTTCAGGAACAAGAAAGCCTTCACCATGCTCTGAAGCACGAAAAAGAGCGATCGCAGACCGATGATCGCGAAGATGTTCGAAGTGAAGACGATGAACGGCTCGTTGGTCAGGGCAAAGATGGCGGGCACCGAATCAATGGCAAAAATGATGTCGCTGAACTCGATGAAAGCCAACGCGACGAACAAGGGGGTCACCCAGGTCTTGCCGTCAATCTCAACCCAGAACTTGTCACCGTGAAACGCCGGTGTGACCGGGAACAGCTTCTTGACGCCGAGGATGATCGGATTGCGCGCGGGGTCGAGCGGCTTCTCCGGCAGGAACAGAATCTTGAATCCGGTGAGGATCAGGAATACCCCGAAGATCACCACGATCCACTCGTACTGCATGAGAATTGAGCCGAGCGAGATGAACAGAGCTCGGAAGAGAATCGCGCCCATGATTCCGTAAAACAGCACTTTTTGTTGGTACTGCACGGGAACGGCGAAGTAGGAAAACACGGCGACGAACACGAATACATTGTCGATCGCCAGGGCGTACTCAACCACATAACCCGCGAGGAACTCGAGCGACGTATCCCGCGCCAATTGCGCGTGATCCATGCCGATCAGTTCCGGCCTGGTCGGCAGCTCATACAACAGAAATTGATACAGGCCGTAGTTGAAGGCCAGCGCCAGCAAGATAAAGATGACGCTGCGAATCGAAGCCGACTTCAAGCTGGGGACGGTACCTGGCTTGCTGAAGACCCCAAGGTCAAAAGCGAGGATCGCCAACAGGGCGATGATGAACCCGGCGTAAGCCCACCAATAATCGGCAAAGGGAATCAGCAGCAAGTCTTCCATGACCAGCACATCCAGCGATCCAAGGGATGCAATATCTTACTGGTTAGTCTACGGCCTTACTAGGACCACTCGGGGGCCCTCTGGCCCGGGCTGCGCAAGATACGGCACCGTCGCTTCGATCGGAGCGACTTCCTCAGTGCCAAGCTCAATAGTGACGTCGGCCTCGCAGGACAACGCATCGGTTGTCGAATCTTGAAAGCGCGCCTTGACGGTACTCACGGTCACTTGTGAGTTTTCTTCGAAAAAACTGCGGCAGGCGTTTCGACAGGCTTCACCGGGTTTGCCACTCGATACGCTACAGGCCGACTTGACCGAGGGGGACTCGGGCCACCGCCCGCCCAGGCACTGGGACGAAAACTCAGCCACTGCCCGCTCTTTCAGAATCTCGGCAACCCGAGCCGTCACCGAAGCATCATCACAGCTCAGTGGCTGCTTAGAACAACCTGCCAATAGACAGGTCGCCAACGCCATCACGACCATCATTTTCATGCCATGCACCATAAGCCGACGCACCATCCGGTCGACCACTGAATCGCAAGATCGATGAGAGCACCGACCAGCATCACCGGCACTCCAAGATAAAGGAACAAGTACCATAAGCCCCAGGCAGTGATCCGCGGCTTGCCGACGTCGATCCCCTTTACTGGCTTGGACATGTCATTACCTTACAACATCAACGTCGTCATCGACGAGCCCAACCAGCAGCGATGGGAAGAGTTCCACCGCGCGGGCCATGGGGCTTGGGAACAAAGTTGGGCATACGGCGAGGCAATGCGCTCGCTGGGATCGATCGTTCGCCGAGTACGAGTCACCAGCGATCATGGCGACACACTCGCCATCGCGCAGATACTCGAGCGCGGTTTTCTGGGCTATCTTGGATTCTCATCTTGCTCGCGCGGTCCCATCTGGAGTGCTCCGGCACGAGAAGATGTGGAGCTGCGACGGCAGTGCTTGCTCGCGATTCGCCGTGCCTTGCGCAATCGTCTTTTGCATGTCACGGCCTTCACGCCCGAATTTGATGACAGCTCGACGCGAGCTGGCGAAGAGTATGCGAGCTTTCGACGGGTGATGACCGGGCTCTCGACGGTGATGGTGGATCTGCAACGCACCAACGAGGAAATCCGCGCCGCCATGGAGACTCGTTGGCGTAACCGCCTCAGTCACGCCGAGCGTCACTGGCGTGGCGATCTCAATGTGGGCAGCGGAATTTCCAGTTTACGCAGTCTCTTGAGACTCGAGGAACAACAGCGCAGCAGTCGAAAATTTGCCGGCCTACCGGTTTCGCTTGTAGAAAAGTACGCCGAGTTTTCAAGTGCAACCCGCCCCTTGTTCGTCATCGCCAGAGCAAATCAAAAAAATGACATGCAGGCGGCGATGCTCTTCGTATTGCATGCAGATCGCGCGACTTATCACATAGGTTGGGCCAACGATGCCGCCAAGAAAGCCAACCTACACAACTTATTGTTATGGCGCTCGTTACCGGCCCTGCGTGAGCGCGGAGTCGCGGAGCTGGATCTCGGCGTGATCAATACGCGCAGCCTTCCGGGTATCTCGCGTTTCAAACTCGGCGTAGGCGGTCGGGCGATCACACTACCGGGTACTTATATTTGAGGCCTCATGGTCGCCGCTTCGATCCAGTGCAACTTATCTTCCCGGATCCACCAAGGAAAATATTGACGTACATGCTGCTCAGGAAATAACCCCCCCGTGCCATGATCTCGCCACTCGCCACCCAAGCCCAAACGCTGCAGATCAACCGCCTTCATTCGTCGCTCTAGGCTGAATGGATTGAGCGATGCGAATTCACGCATGGATACATCACCCGTGTAGCAATCGTGAAAACTCGCCCAGTGCTGCCGACGTAGCATCTGAGGCAGCATCGCCAATACCGTCTCGTGATCGTCTCGCTCGACTGCGAGTTGCCCTAACACGTTGCAAAATAAAACGGCTGCATCTGGCCAGTCCGCTAAGCGCAGTGGCAACTCACTCACCAGATCTCGACGAATCCACTGGAGCTTTTTTGACTGCACGAGATGACGCTGATGATTCCGTCGAAACAACCATGGCGCGAGTGGATCCAGTTCGATTGCGACGATCTCATCAAATCTCGATAGCCAGTCACTGGGCAAAGTCCATCCCGCACTGGGCGCGACCAGAACCAAGCGGCGGCAAGGGGGCGCCCACGTCGTTAACCAATCTTGAATCGCCGCTCGAAACGGGTGATAGCGTGATGCGGCGCGCCACGCACGCCAATGCCACGCCAACCCCCCGCTGGGTCGCCACAATCGAAACTCTGGCTTCGTAGTCACCGTGCTAGTATCGCTCGCCGTGGATACGTCGGCACAACGCTGCACACTGGCTGCACTGGCAATAGGTCTGCTGGGGTTGGCGGGCTGCTCGGCGCTGCCCACCTCGACAGCGCCAATCGAGACTGCTGTACGCACGATTGAATCCGCCTCGGCGCCGCCCACCGACGCCGCTAGCGAAGAGATCAGCCGCCCGTCTGCCATTGAGACAACGCCTGCTGCGTCCGCACCTGCGCCCGCGCCTGCTGTAGCGACGCCGCCCTTGCCGAGCTTCACACCGGCAGCGCGGGTACAGCGTGTCGCGCCGTTTCGGCATGTGTCGGAATTCATGAGCGCCGCCGATTGGCAGAACCTAAAAGCCGATACGGTCGGTTTGAAAATCTGCGCGCCTGCGGCGTCGGCCGAAAAGACGGTCGAGATTGCCGACCCCTCCCCTGTCGCGATGCTCAATGAGGCGGCGATCGCTTGGGGCAAAGCCAGTCAGTGGGAAGTGGTCAATGGTGAGGGCGCAAGCTTTCCGGTTTGCACCTTTGTGATCGCGCGCTTCGGGCGCTGATCCGAATCAAAGAATTTCGAATTCGCGCGGCATTTGATAAGTCTGCCGATACTGCACAATCACTTTTTCCGCCTTAGCCAACTCGGCCACGGTTAAAGCACGACGCATCAGATTGATATTGACGGAGAGATTCTCGCGAAAATCCGTCTCCCATTTTGCAGCCGTCAAGCGCGCAATAGATAACCAAACATAAGACTTGTAGGCGCTCGGCTCCACGCCTTTGCCGTAGGCATAGCGGATCCCGATTTCTGCACGCCCGCGCGAAAAACCGCGCAGCGCGGCAGTCAGATACCAGCGACTCGCTTTGACCTGATCTTCACGAACACAAAGCCCGCGAGCATAGGTTTCGGCAATGCCGAAGGCCGATGAAGAGTCACCATCGGGCTCGTCGCCGAGCCACGCTTCACGCGCTTCACAGAACTCGCCTTTCTGAAAATGATTGAAGCCGCCCAGGAATTGCGCATAGGCCATCTGCGGCAGCGCACAGCACAGTAGTAGCGCAACCGTAGCGGCCTTGATGAACGCGCGCGACATCATTCCTGACGTGTCGGAATCTGACTGGGATCGCGGTACAAGACGGTCACGCTGATGCGACGATTTTTCGGATCGTACGGATCAGCCGGATTCACCGGCTGCGAGTCGGCCACACCCTCGATACGAGCAAAACGCGAGTCGTCCACACCCATAGAATTGAGTAATTGGCGAGTGGCGTCAGCGCGATTAGCCGACAGGCTCCAGTTGTTGTTACCGGAGTCCTTGAATTGATAACTGTCAGTGTGACCACGGACAGCCACTTCATTGGCGATCCCTTTCAAGCTTTCGCCCACCTTCTGCATCAAGGCACGGGCCTTGGGATCCATCGAATTCGTGCCGGACGTGAACATCGAAAATCCTGCATCGTCGAGAATCTCGATTCGCAGTCCTTCCTTTTCTTTTACGAAGCTCACAACCGTCATGAGATCGGCCGTTTTAGGATCACTCTCGATCCGCTGCTCGAGCTTCTTCTGTAGCGCCTCGAACTGCTTCTCGTCCTGCTCGGCGGCGATCTTCTTGCGCTCTTCTTCGCTCAAGCCTTCCGGCATCGCCTCATCAGGATGCGTACTTTCCTCTTCCTCACGGCCGGGTGCCTGCACTTGCATCAAGCCCGTCTGGGTCATTTGAGCTGGCAGCGCTTTGGGATCGATCACCGACATGCCGCCAAAGAAACCCGTCGAACCGCCGGACTTGTCCGACATGGTCACGACCGATGTCGGCTTGAAATAGTCGGCAATGCTCTTGCGCTGATCGGCATCGGTAGCGCCGAGAATCCACATCAACAAAAAGAACGCCATCATGGCGGTCATCATGTCGGCGAGGGCGATCTTCCAGGCACCGCCGTGGCCACCGCCGTGGCCGTCAGCCATCACCTTTTTGATGATGATCGGCGGGAGTTGCGCAGCCGCCTCCGCCGCAGTCTGCTCTGGCGCGGGTGCTTGCTCTGCGGGCTGCTGAGCGGCGTCGTCGGCTGGCGGCGTCTCCGTAGCCGCCGGGGCGTTACTTGCCTCGGAGGCCATCGAACACCTCCGCAAAGGTCGGCTGCGAGTGGTGGCTGATCGCCGCTCGCGCGCTCTCGATGATCAACGGGACTGGGTAGCCTTGCAGATGCCCGATCAACGCGTGCTTGGCGACATGATAGATCTCGCCGTCCTCATCAATGATTTGCTTAAGGCGAGTCGCCATAGGCTCCACGATACCGTAAGCCAAGAACACACCGAGGAAGGTTCCGACAAGCGCGGCGCCGACGAGCGCACCGAGCACGGGCGGCGGCTGATCGATGGCAGCCATGGTCTTCACGACACCGAGCACGCAAGCCACGATACCGAGCGCGGGCAAGGCACCCGAGAGCGCAGCGAGCGCTTCGGCGGGTTTCAATTCATTGTGATGGTGAGTTTTGATCGCGAGGTTGAGGACGTCCTCGACCGCCTCAGGTTTCGGCGGTTGGTTCGAGGTCACGAGCAGACGAATGGTGTCCGCAATCATGTTGATCAACGAGTGATCTTTGAGCAGCTTCGGGTACTCGCCGAAGATCGAACTCGCCTCAGGGTTTTCGATATGCGACTCGAGCGCCACCGCGCCCTCGGCCTTGAATACCTTGAAGAGCTTCACGACCAAGAAGATCGTGTCCATGTACTCTTGCTTGTGATACTTCGGGCCACCGAAGACCTTACCGATGCCGCCACCGACTCCCTTTAGAACATCGAGGCTGTTCGAAATCACCATTGCGCCCACACCGGCACCGCCGATGATCAGCATTTCGAACGGAAGCGCCTTCAAGATGGGCGCCATTTTGCCGCCCGCCAAGATATAGCCGCCGAACACACAGCCAAACAAAACCACCAGACCGATGATCGCGAACACGTGGAATCTCCAAAACGGAACAATCGGATGCTAGCAAACGCCATTACCCGTTGTTCCTAAGTCGTCGCCACAAACCATATTTAAAGCCCCACCGCTGACAGAGAAGTCAGGCCCTTCAGCCTGCTAATATTTCTATATACTTGGAAGTATGGAACTAAACCAGGCGGCGGAGGCGTTCGGCGCCCTCTCCCAGCCCAACCGTCTAGCCGTCCTCCGCCTGCTCGGCGAAGCCGGTTCGGCCGGCGCACGCCCATCCCAGATGGCGACCCGCCTGCAGATACCCGCCAACACACTGTCTTTTCATCTGCGCCAATTGCGTCAGACAGGTCTGATCAGCGAACAGCGCAGCGGACGTGACCGAATCTATCGCGTGAATCTCGACCGACTACAGCATCTCGTTCGTTATCTCGGCACAACCGCCGGTCCACAGAATTCGCTTGCACCCGAACCGGTATCATTAGCAACCGACCGCTGACCCGAATCGACCATCCGCATCAACGTGACCCCTCTCACTCGCGCCATCGACGAACGTCTGATCGGCGAATCTAACGTCTCCCCAGCCGACGCCAGCGACTCCCAATGGATGGCCGCTGTGGCTCGCTTGCTGCGTGCAGACCTGTCAGCCCGCGCGTTACGTAGTCAGTTGCAGGATCGCGTCAACAAGGTTCGCCGCGTTCATTACCTGTCGATGGAGTTTTTGATCGGTCGCTCATTGACCAATGCAGCCGAGGCATTGGATCTCGAGGCGTCGCTGCGCGAGGCTCTCGCTGCGCGCGGACGTCATCTCGAGCAGTTACAAGAAGCGGAGTCGGATGCCGGGCTCGGTAATGGCGGACTCGGACGCCTCGCGGCCTGCTTCCTCGATTCGATGGCTACCCTCGATATCCCCGCCTTCGGCTATGGGATCCGTTACCAGTTCGGGATGTTCCAACAGCGCATCGAAAATGGCGCGCAACGTGAGGGCCCCGATGAGTGGCTGAAGAATGCCTCGCCTTGGGAATTGGCTAGAACCGATCGAGATGTCGAAGTGGGCTTTGGCGGGCGTCTCGACCACAACGAACAGGGCGTACCGATCTGGATCGCCGAGCATCGCGTCATCGCTTGCGCACACGATTGGTTCATTCCCGGCCACGGCACGCATCGCGTCGGCGTGCTGCGGCTGTGGCGGGCACGCTCGACACCCGCACTGGATATGGATCGCTTTAACGCCGGCGAATTCGATGCCGCGGCTGCGACCAAAGGATATGGCGACGCACTCTCTTGGGTGCTGTATCCGAACGACAGCACGGTATCGGGTCGTGAGCTGCGACTTCGCCAAGAGTATTTCTTCGTCTGCGCTTCACTTTCCGATATCGTGCAACGGCACCTTGAAGAGCATTCGACTCTGATCAATCTCGCCGAGCACGTGGCGATCCATTTGAACGACACTCACCCCGCGCTCGCCGTCGCAGAGCTGATGCGCGTGCTCGTCGATCTACATTCGATGGATTGGGCCCGTGCTTGGCATCTCACTCAACAGATTTTTTCGTATACGAATCACACGTTAATGCCGGAGGCGCTCGAGACTTGGAGCGCCGCGCTTTTACAACGTGTACTGCCACGGCACGCCGCCATCATCGAGCGGCTGAATGCGGAGTTACTGACCGAGGCCGCGCATCGGTATCCGAACGATTCGGACCGACTCTCTAGACTGAGCATCATAGACACTCGCGGCGATAGCCCGGATGAGGCCCGAGTTCGCATGGCGCATCTGGCGGTGATGGGTAGTCACACGGTCAATGGGGTTTCCGAGTTGCACTCGAAGCTCATGGTGGATCATGTTTTCCAAGATTTTGCCGATCTTTGGCCAGAGCGATTCACCAACGTCACCAATGGCGTCACCCTAAGGCGATGGCTTTCACAAGCCAATCCCAGGCTCGCACGGCTGCTCGACTTGAAAATTGGTCGACAATGGCGAGACGAACCCGATCGACTCGCACAACTAAAGACGCACGCGCAAGACACGGGCTTCATTGAAGAGTTTCGTAGCATCAAGCTCGAGAACAAGCAGCGACTGCGCGAACTCATACTGCGAACGACAGGCATAAGCACTGACCCGAACAGTCTGTTCGATGTGCAAATCAAACGTATTCATGAATACAAGCGGCAACTGCTCAACGTGCTGCATGTTGTTTCACGCTATCACGATATCCTCGCGAACCCATCTGCCGAGTGGGTTCCACGAACCGTCATCTTCGCGGGTAAGGCAGCTTCGTCATACCGGGCTGCGAAGCAGATCATTCGCTTGATCAATGACATCGCGACCGTGATTAATGGCGATGCCACTGTCGCTGGACGACTCAAGGTTGTCTTTCTGCCTAACTACAGTGTCTCGTTAGCCGAGATCATCATCCCGGGCGCAGATTTGTCGGAACAGATTTCCACTGCCGGCACCGAAGCCTCAGGCACCGGCAACATGAAGTTTGCTCTCAACGGCGCGCTGACCATCGGCACCTTGGATGGTGCGACCATCGAGATGCGTGAACGAGTCGGCGCTCACAATATGTTCACTTTCGGTTTGACGAGCGACGACATCGCAAAACTACGATCGGATGGCTACCGCCCCCAAGAGTTTCTAGAGGTCGATCCGAGCTTATCGGCCGTGCTCGATTCGATCGTGAGCGGTCGCTTCTCACCCGAAGATCCCGATCGTTATCGTGAACTCATCGACGATTTACTCGTCGGTGGCGATCGATATTTTCTAATCGCGGATTACGCCAGTTATCGACAAACTCAACGACAGGCTGATGCGCTTTTTTGTCAATCGAGCCACTGGACAACCGCCGCAATCGAGAACGTGGCCGGCATGGGATATTTTTCATCCGATCGCGCCATCCGCGAGTACGCCAACAGAATCTGGCGTATTCCACTGCAACGCTAGTTAAGCTATGCCCGTGCGCCGCGATCTCATCCCATCCATCACCGATCGCGGCCCCCGTCGAACTTCGGACAAGCGTACCGTCATCCGCGTATTTCAACCGGACGCAAAAACGCTCGAGTTGCTCGATCCAGCCAGCTATGAATCGCTCGGCTTTTTCTCCCAGTTACATCACGATGGATTATTCGAAGTGTCGGTTGACGGCGACCTCGCCGACTATCGACTGCGTGCCACTTGGGCCGATGGCGCCACCTGGGAGTTTGATGACCCCTATCGACATCCGCCAAACATCTCAGAGACTGACCTGTGGTTATTTGCGGAAGGCACGCTGCTGCGTCCGCTCGACGTACTCGGGGCGCAGCTGATCCAAAGCCAAGGAGTTCACGGGACTCGCTTTGCGGTTTGGGCGCCGAATGCGACGGCTGTCAGTGTTGTTGGTGACTTCAACTTCTGGGACGAGCGACGACATCCCATGCGCCCGCGGGGCAAAAGCGGCGTCTGGGAACTGTTCATCCCGGGTGTCGGTGATGGAGCGCTCTATAAGTTTGCATTGCGAGATCGACGTTCTCGGCGGGTTAGCCAGAAGAGTGACCCGTTTGCGCGTCGTGTCGAACTACGCCCATCGAATGCCAGCATCGTGAGCGCAGCACTGAGCCCCATTGATCATGGCGTGACATCGCGACAACGAAACCTGTTTAATCAACCCATCAGCATCTACGAAGTCCACGCGGGCTCTTGGCGATATTCACGCAAGAGCGGACGGCGCTTTGCCGATTGGGATGAATTGATCGAAACACTGATCCCGTATGCCAAAGACCTCGGGTTTACGCATCTCGAGTTGCTTCCGATCACAGAGTATCCACTCGACGAGTCATGGGGATATCAACCAACCGGGCTCTATGCACCGACCTCTCGACATGGACGTGCCGATGACTTTCGTCGCTTCGTAGCGGCTTGCCATGCCGCAGGACTCGGCGTCATCGTCGATTGGGTGCCTGCGCACTTTCCCTCCGATGCGCACGGACTCGCCCGCTTTGACGGCAGTGCACTCTATGAATATGCCGATCCGCGCGAGGGGAAGCACCCCGATTGGAACACACTCATCTACGACTTCAACAAGCCGCAGGTACGCAACTTCCTATTAGGTAGCGCGCTTTACTGGCTGGAGTATTTTGACGTCGATGGTCTACGAGTCGATGCGGTCGCATCGATGCTGTATCGCGACTACAGCCGTCGTCAGGGCGAATGGCTACCAAACGAACATGGCGGTAAAGAAAACCTAGAGGCGATCCGCTTCTTGCGGCAATTGAACGAACTCGTTGGCCGACATCGTCCGGGCGCTATCGTGATCGCCGAGGAGTCGACTGCGTTCCCGCAGGTATCGCACCCCACTTATCTGGGTGGCCTCGGCTTTCACTACAAGTGGAATATGGGCTGGATGAACGACACCTTGCGGTATATCGCTCGTGAGCCGATTCATCGCCGACATCATCACACCGAGCTAACGTTCAATATCTCGTACGCGTACAGCGAGAACTTCATCCTGCCGATCTCTCATGATGAGGTGGTTCATGGGAAAGGCTCATTACTGGGTCGGATGCCCGGGACTCGTCAGCAGAAATTTTCGAATCTTCGTGCGTATTTGGGATTCATGTTCGCGCATCCGGGCAAGAAGCTGTTATTCATGGGTAGCGAGTTTGCACAAGAACGCGAGTGGAATCACAGTACTGAGCTCGACTGGCATCTACTCCAAGATGATCTTCATCTCGGTACGCAGCGCCTGATCCGAGATCTCAATACGCTATTGCGTGATTTACCGACCTTGCACGAGCTCGATCACGATCGAGCCGGCTTTGAATGGCTCGATGTCGACAATCATCAGCAATCGTTAATTGCATTCTGCCGGCGCAGCGCCGATCCGGAATCCGCGCTAATCGTGATTTGCAACTTTACGCCCGCGGCTCGCGAGGGATACCGGGTCGGAGTTCCACTCGCTGGAATTTATGAGGAATGCCTGAACACCGATTCCGAGTATTACGGTGGTGGCAATGTGGGCACCCCACTCGGACTCGCGCACGCCGAAAAGAAATCTGCGCACGGCAAGGCTCACTCAATCGTTGTGCGCGTGCCGCCGATGGCGGCCATTTTTTTGACTCGAAGAACGACCGTTACTTCCCCACCTGTCGGATGACAGCAGCGTATTCCTCGAAGTAACGCAACGCTTTCTCGGTCGGCACAACCAACTTGACCCGGGAGTCGGTGGCACTACCCTGAAGCGCTACCAAACCGGCGTCTTTGAGTTGATGAATACGCTTGCGCACCGTATTAAAGTGACCGATCTCCTGACGATCCAACAGTTTGTTGATCGGATACGGTTCCCCACTCTTCCAAGCTTGCGTGATGTCGGCGAGCAAAAACTCGACGTTCGGGATCGACAAGACATCCGCCGAAGGCAGCGTCTTAAGACCGTCAACCAGCCAGCGGAATCTCAGATAGAGATCAAGGAGATTCGGATTTTGCTTGTCGGTCATGATGCATCGAAGTGGCGTTGATGTTGTCTAGAAGAACGATACACCCCTTAAGGGTGTAAAGGAGAAGTAATGCGCCAAAAAAATCGCCAATGAGCATCGCCATCAGCAAATCGCCCCACTCGTGCACCTCGTGACCCAACGCATAGCGCGTTGTTATGTGGGATGTCGAATTGAGAATAGCGGAGACGAAGGCGAGTAACAGCAGCCTGCGACCATCCAAGGCTTGAGTTCCCGCGTGAACGAGAGGGCGCAGGCTTTGTCCCGGCCACTGTCGGAACGTGAGCATCACCGCAAACCACGCGGCTAACCCCGGGATCAAAGCGAGAATCAAATCGAGCTCAGAATTCAGCTGTGGCCCGTGCGTAGTAAAACTCGTGTAAAGAGCTGCGCCGATACTGAACCCCAACGCACCGGCCGGGCCTAATAACAACACCAGCATCATTCTCAGGCCGTGCGGCAGATAAATCCAATTGATGCCGGGTACGAACTCCGTCCAAGAAAACAGCAGGTCGTAGAGGGGCAAAAAGCTGATCCACACCACCGCACCGATCGCGGTGAAGAGCGCGAACCGACTGAATGGCGGAGAACTCATCACTTCAAATAATGCGGCGGATAAGCTTTGCCTGCAACACCACTCGCAATAGCCGCCTTGGCCACCGCGCTCGCCACCACCTCCCGCAGCCTCGGATCCATCGGCTTCGGCAAAATGTAGTCGGGTCCGAAGGCAAGACCGGTGACATCAGGATAAGCCTTGATGACTTCTTCCGGGACGATCTCTTTAGTCAGATTGGCAATCGCATGAGCTGCCGCAATTTTCATTTCTTCGGTGATTGCGTGTGCACGCACATCGAGTGCGCCGCGAAAGATGAACGGGAAGCACAGCACATTGTTCACCTGGTTCGGAAAATCCGAGCGACCGGTGGCAACGATGACATCGTCACGGATCGCACGCGCTGCCGAGGGGCGAACTTCAGGCTCGGGATTTGCAAGTGCAAAGATCACGGGACGTGGCGCCATCGAGCGCAATAGCTCGGCATCGAGCAAGCCTGCAGCCGAAACGCCGATGAACACATCAGCGCCGCGTAAGGCGTCAGCTAATGTGCGATGTGGCGTCTCGTTAGCAAATTCCGCTTTGTAATCCGGCAGATTGTCGCGTCCCGCATGAATGACGCCCTGACGATCGACGGCCGTCATGTTCGCAACCGGCACCCCCATCGATCGCAACAAACGCAAGGTAGCGGTGCCAGCGGCGCCGCTGCCAAGGCAGACGATCTTGACGTCATTCAGACGCTTGCCTTGTATCTCGAGGGCATTCAACAAGCCCGCAACGACGCAGATGGCTGTACCGTGTTGATCGTCGTGGAATACGGGAACTTTGCAGCGCGCCTTCAGTGCTTCCTCGATGGCAAAGCACTGCGGGGCTCCCACATCTTCTATGTTGATGCCACCAAAGCTGTCGGCGATACGAGCGACCGTGTCGATGAAACTCTCAGGCGTATCTGCGTTGACCTCGATATCGACGCAATCGAGATCTGCGAATCGTTTGAAGAGCAGAGCCTTGCCCTCCATTACGGGCTTGCTCGCCAGTGCACCGAGGTTACCAAGACCCAAAATCGCCGACCCGTCAGTCACGATACCGATCAGGTTGCCCTTGTTCGTGTACTCGTAAGCCGCCTCCGGATCCGCCGCAATGGCAAGTACCGGTTCAGCAACGCCCGGACTGTAAGCCAGTGCCAAGTCCCGACTCGATTCGGCCGGTTTAAAAACGTGGGTACCGATCTTTCCTGGGCGCGGCATCGCGTGATACGCGAGAGCCGCTTGGCGCAGAGCCTCATCCGACATGTCATCTCCCCCTGATATGGGCTGCAACTATAGAGGGTCGTCATGCGGGACGGCAGGGGTTTGAATCCCGTTCGAGATCAAACTAGGATGCCGCTGACAACATCAACAAGATCCAAAGGGGATCCATCATGGGGGCGCGTGCATACGACTACGATCTCGTAGTCATTGGGTCTGGTCCGTCTGGCCAGAGAGCGGCCATTCAGGCGGCCAAGTTAGGCAAATCTGTTGCCATTATCGAACGGGCGAGAACGGTCGGTGGTATTTGCGTCAATTTCGGCACGATCCCCTCAAAGACGTTCCGTGAGGCCGTCATGCACCTCTCGGGCTACCGCGAAAGAGGTATCTACGGCTCCTCGTATCGAGTGAAACAAGAAATCACCATCGATGACCTCCTCTACCGCGTGCAGCAAGTTGTGCGCTCCGAGATCGACGTCATTCGTAACCAAATGACGCGAAACCGTGTCGAGCTGATCGAGGCGACTGCGACGTTCATCGACCCTCACCTCATCGAGCTAACGACCGAAGGTCGCCACGGGAAGCGTCAAATCACCGCCGACAAGGTTGTCATTGCCTGCGGCACCGAGGCCGCGCGCGATACCCATATCCCCTTCGATGGCCAAAGAGTTTTTACGAGCGATGATGTTCTTGGTCTCGAGCGCCTACCTCGTTCCATCATCATCGTCGGTGCCGGCGTCATTGGCATCGAATACGCAACGATGTTTGCGGCACTCGGTGTACGCGTTACGGTCGTCGATAAGCGGCCGACTCTCCTACCGTTCCTCGATCATGAAATCTCCGCTGCGCTGACTTATGTCGTGCAACAAAGCAACGTGACGATGCGACTGGGCGAGGAAGTCGCCGATATCGAGATGCTCGAAGGTGTCTCCAAGCCCGTCGAAGTTCGACTGAAAAGCGGCAAAGTGCTGCATGCAGAGGCGGCGCTGTATTCGATCGGTCGCGTTGGCGCGACAGAACGCCTTCAACTAGAAAATGCAGGGGTCAAAGCAGACGATCGAAACCGCATTCCCGTCAATGCGCACTTTCAGAGTAATGTCGATCATGTCTACGCCGTTGGCGATGTCATCGGCTTTCCATCCTTGGCCTCGACGTCCTACGAGCAAGGCCGCGCTGCGGCACGTCACGCCTTTGGGTTACGTAATGATCACGAGGGCGGCATCGGTCTATTCCCCTACGGCATTTATACGGTCCCGGAGATTTCGACGATCGGTAAAAGCGAGGACGAGCTGACCGCCGCGGGCATTGCCTACGAAATTGGCAAAGCCAATTACCGCGAAATCTCACGCGGACAGATCATCGGCGATCGAACCGGCCTTCTGAAAATCATCTTCAGCCCAGAGTCACGTCAGTTGCTCGGCGTACACATCATGGGCGAGGGCGCGAGCGAACTGATTCACATCGGCCAGGTTTTGATGGCTCATGGCGGAACAATCGACTACTTCGCCGACGCCGTCTTCAACTTCCCGACTCTCGCTGAGTGCTACAAAACAGCCGCACTGGACGGCCTCAATCGACTGAGCGTTTAAAAGTGGTCAGCGTGACCTGAACGCTGCAAAATCGATCAGGTGAGTGATCATCTGACGATAACCGGCCTCAGTGATGTCGAATCTCAACGTCGTCTGACAACCGACGGTCCGAATGTAATCAGCGCAAAGAGTCGTCGCTCACTGCTCGCCATCGCCCTCGACTCTTTGCGCGAGCCCATGTTCATGCTGTTGGTTGCCGGTGGCAGCCTTTACCTTGCAATGGGCAAGCTCAGCGACGGCTTGCTATTGCTGAGCTTCGTGTTGCTCGTCATCGGCAGCACAATCCTGCAGCGTCGCCGCACAGAAAAGGCACTCGATGCGTTGCGTCAGCTATCGAGCCCGCGCTGTACCGTCATTCGCGACGGACGCGAGCGTCGGGTTTCGGCAACGGAACTGGTGCGCGGCGACTTCGTCATGCTTGGCGAAGGCGATCGCGTACCAGCCGATGCCCTTCTTCGTCAGTCCACTCACTTATCCGTCGATGAATCATTACTCACCGGCGAATCGGTTCCGGTCAATAAAACTCCTTCTGCTGGAGCACTGATACTTGGAGATCCCGATAGCACACAACATTGTGGTCTGTACTGTGGCACCTTGATCACCTCGGGAGCCGGTCTCGCCGAAATCGTTGCAACGGGTAATCGAACCCGCGTCGCGGCAATCGGTAGTGCACTGGCAAGCATCGAGAGTGGTCGCTCGCCACTTCAACAAGAAACCGATCGCATCGTGAAGTGGCTAGCCGCGTTCGGCGTGCTCGCCTGTGTCATGGCCGCAATCGTCTACGCGATAACGCGTGGGGGCGATCTCGACGCTTGGCGAGAAGGCGGGCTCGCCGGCATCGCAATGGCGATGTCGCTGATCCCCGAAGAGTTCCCGGTTGTCCTGACCGTATTTTTGGCCGTCGGCGCCTGGCATATGTCCAAGCGCAACGTGCTCACGCGATACATTCCTGCCATTGAAGCACTTAGTGCGATGAACGTTCTCTGCGTCGATAAGACCGGAACGCTCACTCGCAATCAGCTGCAGTTAACTCAACTCGCTGATGTTCACAGCGCGATCAATCTCGACGACATCAGTCATCTCGACAATCGCTTCGAGCTTCTTCTCTCCACCGCGCTAGCCGCTACCCGGCCGCAATCCAAAGACCCACTCGATAGAGCCATACGCAGTCAGGCCGAGCGCCTGCTGCCTTCGGGCCTCAGTCAACGAGGCCTATTGCGGCACGAATACCCGCTGACTGCAGCTCGCCCAGCGATGGGTCACGTATGGCAATCAGATGACGATCGAATTTGGCTTGCCAGCAAAGGCGCTCCTGAAGCTATCGCCAATCTCTGCAGTTTTACAGATCAACAAAAATCAGAGCTGCAGGTCATCGTCAGCAGACTCGCTGAGCGAGGCTTACGCGTCATCGCCGTTGCGCGGGCTTCTCGATTATCAATAGCGCAGTACCGGGATCTGCGTGACGACTTCGATTCATTCGAATTTCTGGGTTTACTCGCCTTCGCCGATCCGTTGCGTACCGACGTGCCGCAAGCCGTTGCCGAGTGTCAACAGGCTGGAATACGAGTTGTCATGATCACTGGAGACCACCCTAGCACCGCACTGGCCATCGCGCGCCAAGCTGGCATTGCCCCACCCGATCATCAAGTGGTAATGACCGGTGCGATGATGGATGAGCTCGATGAGGCTGCGCTCGTCGAGGCCGCACGCGGGCATTGCGTATTTGCCCGTGTACGACCCGAACAAAAACTCCAACTAGTCAGAGCACTACAAGCTAGCGGGCACATCGTTGCGATGACGGGCGATGGAGTCAACGATGCTCCGGCGTTGAAAGCGGCCGATATCGGCATTGCCATGGGGCAACGCGGCTCGGAAGTTGCCCGAGAAGCCTCGGATTTGGTTCTGCTAGATGATTCTTTTCCCTCCATCGTTGCCGCGATACGTCAGGGTAGAACCATCTACGACAACATCAAGAAAGCGAGTATGTTCATCATCGCGGTGCATGTACCGATAGCGGGCCTTGCCCTCTTACCCTTACTCGACTCTGCGGCACCGCTGATTTTGCTGCCGATTCATATTGTCATCATCGAGATGATCATTGATCCAAGCTGTTCTCTGGTTTTTGAAGCCGAGGAGCCCGACAAGGATTTGATGAGAAGACAGGCTCGCTCACCCAAGCAAAAGCTTTTCTCATTACGCGACGTCAGACTGGCTCTCTTTCAGGGCATGAGCGTTTTTGTCGCTTGCACAGTCGTCTATCAAGTCGCCGCACGCTCGGAAAGCTATGATGTCGCCAGAACGTTGGTGTTTTGTACCCTCATTGCATCACTGGTTGCGTTGATCTACGTCAACCGATCATGGTCATCGACTTTTACTGATGTGATCAAAAGACGCAATCCGGCGCTACACATCGTGACGGCGTTCGCTGCGTCGTGTCTCGTACTGGCATTGTCGGTTCCAATGATTCGAGATCGATTTTCGTTTGCGGTCATTAGTCTCGAACAAGTCTTTTGGAGCCTGGCAACGGGTATTGTCTGTTTGCTTTGGGTGGAACTCATCAAGCTTCGTCGCCAATCGATCGCTAACTGAGCTATCCCAAATTCAGCTTTGGCCAAATCGAGCAATCGAGCGTTTCGCGATAGCTGTGCCAAGCTGAGTATGCGAGCCATGGCATCAACACTCCAAGCCCAACAAACGCGGTGGCAAAACCAACCAGCGTGATCAAGACAATCAGCAGCGCCCAAAATAATGCGACTCGTTTGTTACGAAGCACGGCATTGACGCTCGATACCACGGCAGTGACCATGTCGACGTCTCGATCGGCAATCATCGGTAAACTGAAAACCGCCGTTGCAAAGGTGAGCGCAGCAAAGAGGGTTCCAAAAGCGGAGCCCGCCGCTAAAAACTCGATCAAAGAGCGCACATTGCCCGACTCGATCGGCATGAAGGCTGTAACCATCATGCCCGAGCGCGACCATGTAAACAGAATGACCATTTGAATCAGGGCAAACACCGCTGCCTGCCCGGGGATACTGCGTACGAGACGGAAGCTATCAGTGAGTTGAGGAGTTCGCCCCTCCTCCAGTTCCCGACTGACGCTATATAACCCAACTGCGATCAAAGGCGCGACAAAAACAAATCCTGAGAGTAAGGCGGCAAGCAGCGCAAATCGTCCTAGTTGCCAAGCGAGCGCACTAATCGCCACGCTAACAAGCACGATGATGGCCCCATAAATTGCCGTCAGTCGCGGCGCACGCCGAACATCCATCCAACCTGCGGCTAACCAGCGCAGCGGCGCACGAACATCGAGCCGTTTACACGGGACGACGAAGGGACGCGATTCTTCGGTCACATGTCGCTCTGGCATACACTACTACCCTACACAATCCAACGCGGCGATACGAGGCAGCGCAAATGAAGCACTTCTCTTTAACCTTGCTGGTAGTCGCCCTCGGCAGCATGGCCCCCGCTCTCGGTTTCGCTAAGGCCAGTACACGCCCCGCTGATGCGGCCGAGCTTTGCACCAAGATCCAGCCCTCGCCCGATGTCCAATTGATCGGCACTCCGCGTTGGGTCGAGGGCGGGACGCTCCCCGCACATTGCGAAGTACGTGGCATCAAAGTAAACAAAGTCGAATTTCTCATGCGCCTGCCCATTCCATGGAATGGTCGCTTCATGATGGCCGGATGCGGTGGCTTTTGCGGTGAGCTGCTACCAGACAAGTCGGGCTACAGTAATTCGATCAACGAAGCGGTCAAGCGAGGTTATGCCGCGATCGCACATGACGGCGGTCATAAGGCAGCCAGCTGGGATACGGAGTGGGCCGTCGATTCTGATGCCCTCGATATTTGGGCGCACCGAATTTTGCCCCTGATGGTCGATCTCGGTCTTGATTTGACTCGTCAGGTTTACGGTAAAGAGCCTGCCTACAAGTACTTCTCCGGATGTTCTAACGGCGGGCGGCTTGGCCTCATCGCCGCACAAAGATATCCACACCTCTTTGACGGCATTGCCGCGGGAGCCAGTATTTTCGATCTGAGTGGAACAGCAGGACTGTGGGGTAATTGGCTCATCTCAAAAGCCTATCAGGGCAAGACCCCACTGCTAGATCAATCAATTACGAGTCGAGTGCAAAAAATCGTGCTGCAGCAGTGTGACGCCCAGGATGGACGTGTCGATGGCATGCTTCAAAACCCGCGAAGCTGCAAAGTCGACTTCACGCAGCATGTTTGCGATGGCGCAGAGTGTCTCAATTCCTCACAAGCCCTTGGACTGAACGCACTGTATTCGGGTGTCGAAAGCCAAACGGGTGACCTCATCTATCCGGGAACCGAGTTTGGATCCGAGTATTACGGGGACATTTGGCTCTTCGGTAGCACGGAGAAACCAGCCTGGGGCATTCGTGCGTCGACAGGTTATCGTCGGATACTCGAACGCAGTGTCCAGCAATCGCATGCGGAGTCAGCGCTATCAGTCGAGGCGATGCAGAAGCTGATCGCTCGGTCGTCTGTGCCCGGGTTAGCGGACGCCAAAGATACCGATCTGCGACCGCTAGTTGAGAGCGGCAACAAATTGCTGATCTACCATGGCCTTGCGGATCCTCTGATCATTCCGAAACCCCTCGAGAACTATTTCGATGCAGCGGCCGTCGCAACGGGCGGTCGGGCGAAATTAGAGTCTGCGGCGAGACTCTTCATGATTCCGGGCTGGGGACATTGCTGGGAGAAACCCGCGCCGGTAGCCGACCTTTTCGACCCGTTAGAAGTTTTGGAGAACTGGGTCGAGAATGGGCGTGCACCAGAGCAACTCACCCTTAAATCTCGCGATGGCGCACAGACGCTGGTTGTCCCCAAACACTAGGGTTTAAACTGCACCATCATGATCGACGATCCGCAACAACCTGAGCAGCCGGCACAGCCCGATTTTTTTAGCTCGGATGCGAAGGTAGCTGAATGCCGTCGGCAAAGCGACCAGCTCAACTACTTCGCCCACTCCTACTGCAAGATTTATGGCGAATGGCTGGATGCGATCGCGCGTCTACACGAAGAGCGGCAACGACAGCCTTTACTGTTGACGCTCATCACTGCGATTACGGCGGTTTTGGTCGCCACCGTGTACACGGTGACGGCGAGCCCCGTGCTTGCCTCTATGATCGTCATCATTGGTGCCGCTTTGGCTTATGGCGTGCTCGAACGAGTACGCAGGGAAGAAGATCGTTTCGACGAGATTAAACGCTCGAAAGAACGGTTCAGCACCACCCTCTATTTGGCGGGCGTCGACCTGCATCTCGGCGTACTCGAAGAAACCATCACCAAAAATACCGCTGGTGAATGGGTTTTCAATGCGAAGTTCAATGACTGGCGAAATGATCGACTCAATAGTATTTTCTACCGAGTCTATGGCATGGCGGTGCCGAAAAACGTGATCGACAAGATCTGCAGTTACGGCGCCTGATCAAGCGGCTTCGTCAGATCGAACTCGACACGGAACAAGCGGCCGGACGGTCGGCGTAATTCATAAACGAAAGTCCGAGCATCGTTCATTTCGAGTGACCAGACGTTTGGCACCGAAACCAGCCTGTCTTGCGTAGTGAAAAGAGCGATCGTCTCTGCGTCAGACGGAAAGCTTTGTCGACGAGAAGTTCCGCGAGACAGCGTGTCACCCCCATACATCGTGAGCGCATCCGGTGTACCGTCTGCATGTCGATGATCATGTTTCAGGCGCAAGCCGGACTCGGTTTTAGTGATGATCCAGGTTCGACTGCGATCATCACCCACCGTGAACGGAATTCGCACCTCACCGGCCTCGCAATCACGCACATGCATGACTAGCCGCTTGCCGACGAATGGATCGTCTGCGGCAGGCGGGGGTTGATCGGTGACGATTTTTCCCTCGAACGCTTTGCCGCATAGTGACTTCACATCATCGAAAAATGCAGTGGCGGCGTCGGCGGAGTTGGCGATGCTCTTTGACTCCGCCTCGACATCCATTAGCGCGCGCACTTGCGCATAAAATGCTTCTCGCGCCTTCGGCTCTGGGCCTAAGGTCGCACGCGACCAATTCGAGTTACTGGCGATCACTAAGCGACGAGCAGGATCGATAAAAATACCTTGACCGAAAATGCCCTGCGCGGCAACGGCGCCATCATCGTAAGTCCACCACTGAAACCCGTAACCTCGACCTGGCTCGCCAATATCTTTTTGCTTACGAGTCGCCTGAGAGAACCAGTCGGCCGGCACCACCTGAACACCATTCGCAACGCCGTTATCGAGTACGAAGAGACCAAAGCGGGCGAAATCTCGCGTCGCGGCTTGCAGACAACAACCCGCAATTTCATGCCCTGTCTTGCCCTGCAACCACGTGGCTTGGGCTTCCATGCCGGCAGGTCGCCAAATCTTCTCCTGTAGATACTGCGCGAGCGGTTTGCCGGTAGCGGAGGAGACCAGCACACCGATCAGATTCGTTTCACCCGTGTTGTAGTGCCATACCTCTCCGGGCGGATGTGCACGCGGAAGGTTTCGCATGTAGCTGACAGTGGCATCCACACCGGCGTCTGGCTTTGCCTTGTTGAATTTGGCGACATCCGCTTGCGGATCTTCGTAGTCTTCATTCCAGCGCACACCCGAACTCATCGTCAGCAATTGACGAATCGTGACATCGTCATACGCGGATCCGCGCAGATCAGGGATGTATTCACTGACCTTGTCTTCGAGACTGCGAATCGAACCATCTTGCAGCGCGGCGCCCACCAAGGTGGACGTAAACGACTTGGCGACCGAGAAACTGGTCCAGCGCCCTTTCGAGTCGAAATCCTGTCCGTAACGCTCGAGACGAATCTTGCCATCTTGAATGATGACGAGTCCGGCCGTGCCCTGCTCCTGCATATAACGTTCAAGGCCTGGAATCGTAAGCGGCTCACCCGTCGGCAACGCCCTCGGGGTAGACGATGGCGTGATGACAGCGGCCTTGGCCAGCAACGGCAACCGATCCATCGCTCGAAAAGCCGCCCGTCGCTGATCTTGCTCCCAACTCAATACGTCGGCGTTGGTCGGTAATGCCTTCAAAATACCGCGTGTCTCAGCATCGAGACTGGCGTACCAAGCGCCCCCTGCCAGCGCCGAAACGCCCATCACCACCAACACGATCGTTCGAATTCGCATGATTTGCCTACCTTACCCTCGGCCAAATATAGAACTCGCCACCGGCGTTACCGAACAGCAGCTTGCCATCCATATCGTAACCCCTCTCCAATTGGCCAACCGATTTCACCGTGATGCGCGTCTTGCTCTCGATACGACGGCGATCGCCACGCTTGCCGGTGATGACGCAGGTTGCCGGATCCACGGAGCCCACAAAGCCTTCACCATCGCGAACCCAACGCGTATCACACCCGTCGACCAAAGCGGGTTTTGTCGCTAGGCTTTGACTCACCCAGGCCGTCGGATCATTCGCGAGTGCGGATGCGGCTGTTTGATCATCAAAAGTCAGCGCCTGCATGACGATGGGGAGCGTCGATTCTGTATCAAAGAGATAAGCGCGCTGCCGATACAGTTCTCCGTCCGGCCCGTCGTGACGCATCTCGGCATATAACGCGATTCGATTCGGCAGAGGCGACTGAACAGATCGAACACGCATGTAGATCGGACGACCCTCTTTGACACCGCCGTCTGCAGCCGAGAAAAAATCGCCCACCATTAACTGCGTCAGATCTTGTAACGCAGACCCTTCAGCACGCAGGGCAACTGAAGAGGTCGATAGGACACCGATCAGAATTGAGGCAATCAGAGATCGCATCGTTCACCTCACCAGTTGACGTTGCGCGGATCGTTTAACCATTCACCCGCTTCACGCAGATCAGCCGGCAACTTATTAGCGAACTTATTCGGTGGATATTTGCGAACGTATTGCGAGTACACCGGTGCGTATAAATCCCAAGCGAAATCCGGAAGCTTATGACTCGCCCTGAAAGATTTGATCGGAATATTCGCCGCGACTAGCTGCTCGAATTCGTTCCGCGCCATGGCGATGGCGGTTCCGGATGGGTCATAGATAGCACTGCCGCCCGCACCACCTGGCTCCTCGAAGAATTGATTACCGGGCGATACCGCATTGTTACAAACCGCCGTGTAGACCCGGTGATAGACCGAGTTCATCTGCATATCCGCCGGAACGAAGCTACCAGTCGCGGTACGCAGGAAGAGCTCACCGCCCTTGATGGCCATCGCCCTGAAAAGCTCAGGCTCGCGCTGCATCGCCCCCGTGCAAATGTTGCCAAGTGGTGTACGCGTGACGGGGATGACCGCATCGACGCCATACATCTCGATATAGCGATCAAGACAGTTGTAGATCGTGCTCGTCATCAACTCGATCGGCGATGGTCCGATGCGGAACACGCCCATGATGTTTCGCACTTTCCAATGCTTATCGACTATCTGCCCGTCGGGTCCGATGATGGTGGTGATCGATAACACATGGTCGGGCCAATCTTTCTCGCGAGCGTAGGACCCGAAGACGATGTAGCAATTGTATTTCTTAGCTGCCTTACCGAGCTCTTCGGTCTCGACACCCGGCAAATCGATCGAGAGACGTAAAATGTCTTTTCGACTCCAGTCGTAGCTGAATCCCGTGATCGGGAACTCATGAAACAACAGGATGTCAGAGGGTGGGTTCCACTCCTGAGCATTCGTGATCAACTTCAACATGTGATCGAGATTCTCGCGGCGTCCCTTCTCGGGGCTTGCCGGGTCCACTGGTCGAACTCGGGTTTGCATCACGCCGAGTCGGATATTGTCTTTCGCGAGCGGAACGGTCGCGTAACGACCGTCTTGACTCACCGATAGTTGATCGCTGCCCTTGCCAACAGCCGCTTGTGCTTCCGGTGCACCGCTCCAAGCCAAGCCCAGAGCGCCCGCGGCTCCCCCTTGCAGAAATCCACGACGACTCAACTCCTCCTTGAGCGTGGTGCTGCCATCCGGTGTGCCGATTTTTCTCTTTTTCATGACGTACCCCCGTGCTTCTTATTGCCGATACAATCGCGCTAATGAAAGTTTTCAGCAAGCTATATGACCTGGTTTTGAGTTGGAGCGTCCACAGACATGCGACACGCTATCTAGGCGTCGTCAGCTTCACCGAGTCGTCGTTTTTCCCGATCCCACCGGACGTGCTGCTCGCGCCCATGACGCTCGCGCAACCGAAGCGATGGATCTACCTCGCTGGGCTAACCACCATCACCTCCGTCTTGGGAGGTGTGTTCGGATATGTCATTGGTCAAGTTGCCATCGATGCCGTCATGCCCTGGCTGCAGCGAGTCGGTTATCTCGGGCATTTCGAAACAGCGCAGCAGTGGTTTACCGATTACGGCTTCTGGGCGATTTTTGCTGCGGGCTTCACCCCGATCCCCTACAAGGTCTTTACGATCGCCGCAGGTGCCGCCTCGATGGCGCTCGTGCCGTTCGTTCTTGGCTCCGTCATAGGACGAGGCGCGCGGTTCTTCTTGGTGGCAGCCTTGGTGCGCTTCGGTGGCCCGCCGATCGAGGCACATCTACGCCGTTACATCGATGCCATCGGCTGGGCGGTACTCGCGATACTCTTGATTGCCATTCTTATCTGGCAAATTTAGTCGAGCTCTTCCGCCAGAATGTGCACGGCATCCCAAACATCAACAAAACGTAGATAGAGGGGTGTAAAGCCGAAGCGCAATAAGTCAGGCGCGCGAAAGTCCCCGATCACGCCTCGCTTGATCAGTCGTTGCATCACCGCGCTCGCATTCGCGTGCGCAAACGACAGGTGACTACCACGCTGCTCGGGACTTCTAGGCGATACGAGCTGTAGTGAGCTTGCCATCGGAAGCGCTTCAACCAAATCGATGAACAGTTGCATCAACTCGATGGACTTGCGACGAATTTGAGCAAGATCGACATCATCAAAAACGTCGAGCGCTCCCTCCAAAGCGGCATAAGCCAACACTGGCGGCGTGCCACAGCGATGACGATCGATACCCGCTGCGGGCACATAGTCATCTAGAAAATCGAATGGCCGGGCATCCCCGAGCCAACCGCTCAATACCGGCTCGAAAGCAGCCTGCAAATCGCGTCGAACATATAAGAATCCGGGCGCGCCTGGACCACCGTTCAAATATTTGTAGGTGCAACCGATAGCGAAGTCGGCACAGGCGCCATTCAAATCGAGCGGCACTGCTCCTGTTGAATGAGACAAGTCCCAAATGACACGCGCCCCTACCGAATGAGCGTGTTTGGTCATCGCCTCCAAGTCGTACATTTCGGCAGTTCGATAGTGAACATGCGTCAGCACGACGAGGAGCGTCTCTCGATCGATCGCGGTCGCCACGTTCTCACGCGGAACGGCGATCACTTCGAGATCCGGAACGAGCCGAGCAAGCCCGCGCAGGATGTACAGATCCGTCGGAAAATTGCCGAGCTCCGTGACGATTTTTCGACGACTGCCACGCTGCACGGCCACCGCCGAAGCCAGTTTGAATAGATCGACCGACGTCGAGTCGCAAACCAACACTTCTCCGCGCGCTGCGCCCAATAATCGCGCGATGCGATCACCTAGTCTTGCGGGATAGTCGAGCCAGCCGTTATCACTCCAGCTGCGAATCAGATCGACGCCCCATTGCTCGTTCATCACCGTCGTCACACGGCGCTCGGCAGCAAGGGTTAATGCGCCCAGTGAATTACCATCGAGATAAATCACATCCGAAGGGAGCCGAAACCACGTCCGGCAGGCTGCGAGCGGATCCGCTCGATCGCGCTCTAGGCATTCGGCACGACTACGCGGCAACATCAGATCCACTCGCGAAGTACCGCTCGCACCGGCGTGGCCTCCACACCGACGATGGGCAACGGCAGCGCAATCAGCTCATACCGCCCCTCAGGAATGCCATCAAGAACGACTCCCTCGAGAATCGCCATCCCCGCGCGATGACAAGCGTGGTGGGACCGCAATTGCTTGCAGGTTTCGGGATCGATGGAGGGGGCATCGGTGGCGATCAATCGGCAACCGCGCGCCGCTACCGCCTCGATCAACTCAGGATCGAGTGCGCGAAAACCCGTCGGCCAGGTATTCCAGTCGGGCTTTGCAAAAGTGCGCAGTAGCAGCCGCTCCACCCTGCTCGGTAAACGATCGAGAACGGCGGATGCCAAAACAACGCCATTGGAATCGACCTGCTCCGCACCACTGACATCGCGCAACTCGCACTCGCCCATAAAGGCCGTGAGATCGAGACTCGACAGATCGACAGCATCGTCTCGAACGTGACGAGAGCATTCGGCATGCGTACCTGATTGCGTCGAGAGCGTCAGTTGATGCAGATTGACGCTAGCGCCGGATGCTACCGACCCGGTGACCTTGCAATCGAATTCGACATCGCCCGGCCACACCGGCAGCCCGGCGCGTATCGGCTGCGAGATATCCCAGATCCGTTTTTGGGTCATGATGCGATACTACCCAACCTAGCTCTTCGGGGGGATGTCAGATGATTCAACCATGGCGCGCCACCTGTATGCAGGTGTACTGCAACCTCGTCAACTCAGCTCGCAATCGCGATGAAGCGTTGGTCATCATCAATCGGTCGCTCGATCGTTGGTCGACCTTGATCCGCGGCACCGCACGCGATGGCGGACGACATCTACTGCTCTTCCCCGAGTTTTGTCTAACGGGCTTTCCCCTTACCGAAACCGCTAAGGAATGGATCGACAAAGCCTGTATCGAAATTCCGGGCCCCGTCACCGAACGACTGCAACGCGAAGCGCAAGCAGCCAAAGTATGGATCGGCGCCAACGCCTACGAGCGCGACCCGGAATGGCCGGGACGCTACTTCAATACGTCGTTTCTCATTTCACCCTCCGGCGATGTCGTTCTGAAATATCGCCGGATCAATACCGTTCAGACCGGCTCACCCCATGACTTCATGGATCGCTATCTCGAGCGCTATGGGATCGAGGGAACGTTCCCCGTCGCCAAAACGGATCTCGGCAACATCGCCATGATGCCTTGCGGAGAAATCATGTATCCGGAAGCGGCTCGAATGTTCATGTTGCGTGGCGCAGAAGTGCTGCTGCACCCGACCTCCGATCACGGCGCTTCGGATATGTGGAGCTGGGAGTCGGCCAAGAAGGTGCGTGCGTCTGAGAACATGATGTATCTAATCTCGGCCAACCAATGCGGACAAATTGGCGGCGTCTTACCGACAGGAACTACCGCGGGTCACTCCAAAATTTTTGATTGGGACGGCAGAGTTTTGTCGGACTCGGGCGGGCCTGGAGAATCCACTGTCTGTTCGTCCTGGATTGATGTCGAAGCACTGCGACGGATGCGGGCGATCCCAGGGTCTGGCAATAGACTGCTTCGACAACGACTCGATATCTATCGTCCGCTCTACAACTCGACGACGCTCTACCCAGCGAATCGCTTTGCGGACGCGCCGATGGACTCGAAGGATCGCATCATCGAAGTGCAGAACGAGGCGTACGGTAACCTCGTCAAGAGCGGTTTGATTCAGCCCCCGCAAAAATAACGATGGCTCACTGGAATCGGCGTCAATTTATCGGTACCACACTGACGGCGACGGTGATCGCTATCGGTGGTCGCGCCGCACCCGTCTTGGGCGCAACCGCTTCAATTCACCGATTTGCCCTAGTTCAGTCGACCGCGTTGCCGCTGGATGCAGCGCATGCTGAAAATGATCTACAGCGAAATCTCGAGAGGATGCTGCAGATCATCGAGCACCATGCGACCGCCAATGACTGGATCGCATTCGACGATGCGCCATTGACGGGGCACTTGGCGACATCATTGCCCGTGACTAGCCTTGCGCTCGGTGATGAGGACCTTCAAAAACTCGCTGACGCAGCGAGCCAACAGCAGTGCTGGATCAGCTTCGGCGCCGTGCGCCGAGCGAGAGACTCGATCATCTTGCTATCACCGCAAGGAGAAATCCGCGAGTGGGCGATGCCGCCGCGACACGCACCGCTCCCTTTACAAACCAACCAGACGGACTCGAGTGCCGCGCTACCGATCATCGAAATCAACGATCATCGACTCGCCCTCATGCCGGTCGATGCCACCGATGAGGCCGTGAAGGAGTGCTCGGAGCTCGGCGTCGACATCTTGATCACGATGGGCTCAGGAGCACGGAGCGCCCTGGCAACTACGCGTCCGCTGCTCCCCTCGTTGTCGATGCATGTGCATGCAGCGTCGCCGTGGAAACCAACTGGATGTGAAGCCGCCGGTGTTGGCAGATCTTGTGCTCTCGACGCGCGTGGTGACGTGATCGCCGAATCCCCCTGCACAGGAGAACACGTTCTCATCCTGGCAGGGCTGTAGACCATGAAACAATCCGACTCGTCCGCCACCGACTCTCTCGTTGTTCTCTACGATGGCGCCTGCCCACTATGCCGACGCGAGATTGGCATTTATCGTGACTTAACACCCGATCGCCCAATCGAGTTTTGCGATGTCAGTGATCGCTCGACGGTACTGCCTCCAGGCTCCACTCATGAGCAACTGCTTGCACGATTTCACGTTCAGCATTCGGATGGCCGTGTTGAGAGCGGTGCATATGCTTTCATCGCACTGTGGGAGCGCTTGCCGTATTGGCGATGGCTCGCACGACTCGGTCGCTTGCCGGGCGTGGCTGCGTTGATGGAAGTGGCGTATCGCGGCTTCTTACGAATCAGACCGACGATTCAACGCTGGGTCGCTAAACGTGCGTGATGGAGAAGTGGTGGCCGGAGTCGGAATCGAACCAACGACACGCGGATTTTTAAAGCCCGCGCTCTCAAATTACTCCCACTGAATCAATGGGTTAAAAAATTCCTTCCTGCAATCAACCGCGACTGTCGCTCGTTTAAGACGCTCAACGACGATCTGCAGGGCTCTGCCATCGTTGGCTACAGCCCTCCTTGGTTATCTCGAAAGTATCGATGAATGACGTAGCATTGAGCTATGGCTGTGACGGATAAGCTGCAGAACTCCGGCGTCGACCCTGCTCACCGGCGGGTGATTTTCGCCTCCTCGCTGGGAACCGTTTTTGAGTGGTACGACTTCTACCTCTACGGGGCGTTGTCGGCGATCATCTCGCGTCAATTCTTTTCGGGCGTCAACGAAACAACCGGGTTCATCTTCGCACTGCTGGCGTTTGCAGCCGGCTTTTTCGTACGTCCCTTCGGCGCACTCGTATTCGGACGTTTAGGCGATCTTGTCGGCCGCAAGCACACCTTCCTCGTCACCATCGTTCTCATGGGCGTTGCTACCGCGGGTGTAGGCCTGCTGCCCTCCTACGAAACCATCGGGGTCGCAGCACCCATCTTGCTGATCATCTTGCGATTACTTCAGGGGCTTGCGCTCGGCGGGGAGTACGGCGGGGCCGCAACTTATGTCGCCGAACATGCGCCCGAGGGACGACGCGGCCTGTATACAAGCTGGATTCAAACGACTGCGACGCTGGGCCTCTTTCTCTCGCTGCTGGTGATCCTCGGTTGTCGGTTGCTACTCGGCCCACAATTTGAGGAATGGGGCTGGCGCGTGCCATTCCTACTGTCGATCGTGCTGCTCGGAATCTCGGTTTATATCCGCATGCAGCTCGAAGAGTCGCCAGCTTTTGCGCAGATCCGTGCCGAGGGCAAGCTTGCCAAACAACCTCTTAAAGAAGCGTTTGCTGATCGTGCGAATCTCCGGCTCGTGGTTCTCGCCCTATTTGGTGCAACGGCAGGCCAGGCCGTCGTCTGGTACGGCGGACAGTTCTACGCACTATTCTTTTTAGAGAAGACACTGCAAGTTGATTCAGCGGCCGCCAATCTCATCATCGCCGCCGCGCTATTGATCGGGACGCCGTTTTTCATTGTCTTCGGTGCATGGTCGGATCGCATTGGTCGCAAGAAGCTGGTACTCGGTGGCTGCGTGCTCGCTGCATTGACCTACTTCCCGACCTTTAAAGGCATCACACATTTCGCAAACCCCGCGCTCGAACGCGCAGTCGCCGAGGCCCCAGTACGCGTACTTGCGGATCCGTCCGATTGCAGTCTGCAATTCGACCCCGTGGGTAAGAGCACTTTCCGCACCTCATGCGACATCGCTAAGACAGCACTCGCTCGAGCGGGCGTGCCCTATAGCAATGAAGCCGTCTCCGCTGGCACACCTACACAAGTACTGATCGGCAACGGCCAAAACCAACAGATCGTTGCAAGCTTTGCTGGTGAAGGTCTACCCGAAGTTGAGTTCAAGATATCGGCCAGTGCTTTCAACGCGGCGCTGCGCAACGCGCTCGACACCGCAGGTTACCCGGCACGCGCCGATATGTCGCAGGTCAACTACCCGATGGTTGTACTGCTATGCACATGGCTAGTCCTGCTCGTCACGATGGTTTACGGACCGATCGCCGCGTGGCTCGTTGAATTGTTTCCAACCCAAATCCGCTACACCTCGATGTCACTGCCCTACCATCTTGGCAACGGTTGGTTCGGTGGCTTTTTGCCCGTGACGTCATTCGCCATTGTTGCGGCGACAGGGGATATCTACGCAGGTCTTTGGTATCCGATCATAGTTGCGCTCGCGACCGCACTGATTGGGTCACTGTTTCTTCGTGACACCCATCGAAGCCGTCTATCTGACTAACAATAGATTTGCTTGCCCTGCACCTAAATCACAGCGCAAATCGTTTTTGTTTCCAAATAGTTCTCGACCGCCTGGTGTCCACTATCCCGACCCCAGCCCGACTGCTTCACACCTCCAATCGGAAGACTGGCGTCATACATAGAATGACTATTGATCCAAACGGTCCCGGCACGAATATCAGCAGCGAGCCGATGCGCTGCTGACAGGCTTTCCGTCCAGACGCTAGCGGCCAGCCCATATTCGGTATCGTTCGCCATAGCCACCACTTCTTCCGGCTCGTCAAAAGCGGTTGCGACGACGACGGGACCAAATACTTCCTCACGCACGACAGTCATGTCCGCTCGGATACCGGTCAGTACGGTCGGCGCGATAAACGTGCCCGCCGGACCGAGGTGCTCGGCACCTCCACAGCGCACTTCGGCACCCTGCATCGTCCCAGAGCGAATATAACCAGCAACGCGTTCGGCTTGCTTGCGACTGACCAGAGGCCCCATTTTTGTAGCGGGGTCAAGACCATGACCGAGTTTGATTTGGCCTGCCGCTGCGGTGATCCCGTCCATCACCTGCTCAAATATTTGACGCTGGACGTATAGCCGAGAGCCCGCTACGCAGACCTGTCCGGAGTTGAAAAAGATGGCATTGGCAGCGCCCGGTATGGCGAGCGTCAGATCTGCATCGGCCATCAAGATCACTGGAGACTTACCGCCGAGCTCAAGCGTGACTTTTTTTAGGTTTCCACGCGCGGCGTCTAGAATCCGTTTTCCCACCTCGGTGGAGCCGGTGAACGCGACCTTGTCGACGCCGCGATGCATCGCAAGCGCCGCCCCTGCCGATTCGCCAAGGCCCGTCACCACGTTGAGAACGCCGGCTGGCACACCCGCTTCGAGCATGAGCTCGGCAAGGCGTAGCGCAGTCAGTGAGGTGTCTTCCGCTGGCTTCAACACCATCGTGCAACCTGCGGCAAGCGCTGGCGCGATCTTCATCGCCGTCAGCACTAACGGCGAATTCCACGGCACGATGGCCGCAACCACGCCAACAGGCTCCTTGCGGGTGTATGCGAAGAGCTTCTTGCCGGGCGGTTGATAATTGATTGACGGATTGATCGTGGTGCCTTCGAGACGCGTTGCAACCCCTGCGAAATACCGAAACTGCTCGATAGCACCTGGTATCTCGGCATACTTCGCGACCCAGAGTGGCTTTCCCTGATCCATACTCTCGAGTTCTGCGAGTTCGTCGAGATGCGACTCAATCAAATCAGCGACTTTCCACAATATCCGAGCCCGCTCGGCCGGCAGAAGCGCCGGCCAAGCGCCACGCACTAATGCTTCGCGAGCTGCCGCTACCGCTGCATCCACATCACGCGCATCACCGGACGGAATCGTGGCATGCACTTCGCCGGTAGCCGGATTACGCGATTCGAGACGCGCTCCCGAGTAGGCCTCGACCCATTCTCCAGCAATCAGCATGCGATGCTCGAATTTGTTGAGAAACTTTTGCGCACCTGCAGTGACAGGCTGCCAAGTCCCAATATCCAGGTGCTGATTGCTTGTCATACGGACTACTCTCTGACCGATTGTTGCTGTAAGTACCAACTCGCCACTGCCTCGCGGGTTGCCCACCACACGCCAGGTAAGGTTTTAGCGTACTGAATGAATTCACGCAGAGCGCGTATGCGATAAGCGCGGCCACTGACATGCGGATGCAATCCGACATTCATGATCCGACCGGTTTTCTCACCCTCTCGATAGAGCTCTTTTAATTCCTCAAGGAGGATGTCCCGAAACTCATCGGTGGTGTGATTGCGACGCGTGAGCAAAGTGAAATCATTGATCTCATTGGTGTAAGGCGTCGATACGATAGGTCCGCTCGGCGTTTCGATCAGATATGGCTGATCGTCATTCATGAGATCGCAATAGAAAAGCAGTCCATGCTCCGCAAGAATATCGGCTGTATTGAGTGTGCCGCGCAGTGATGATGACAACCATCCACGTGCTTTTCTGCCGACGGCCTGCTCATATACGGCGAGCGAACGAGCAATGACATCGCGCTCGCGCTCAGGCTGTTTAGCAAAGTCTGTGAGCAGCTCACCCTGTTCGTAATTGTGCGCGAGAATCTCGCAACCTCGGCTGAGCGCCGCATCCAACATGGGACGTCGACGTAGTGCTGTCACGGCGTTGATAGTGCAAGACGGCTTAACGCCCTCTTCATCAAACATATCAAACAAGCGGAAAGCACCTACTCGTTGACCATATTCACGCCACGTGTAGTTTGGGAAATCTGGGGTATCACCCGGCAGTACGTCGGGCAGGATCGCGGGGCCGCCAGCGTAGTACGGTCGGTCGGTATCTTTGACTAAATCCCAAGTTTCGAGATTAAGCGTAATGATCAGCGCAACCCGCTTGTCATCGGGCCAACGCAACGGGGGCCGCAAGTTGATTGGTATGTAGTCGTAGTGCATCCGGCGAATCCTTATCGATGTTTTACCAACACTATAGCTTTAGATCCGATCCAAGCGGCTGAAAGTCAGCATGTTGGTGTCTCCTTCGAATGATCCGCGTATCGAATCTGTCGAACCCTAGAGCATCATGTCGATGACGCCACCGAGATTTTCGCGCTCGGCTTCGCGCCAAACTCGCATGGCAGCAGCAAGATCCTGCGTGGTGATGCCCAGAGACTTATAGACGGTAATGTCATCGACATCACGACGACCCGGGATCGCGCCGGCGAAGACCTCCCCGATCTCACCGCGTACGTGAGCTTCGGTGACCGCCCCACGCGATATCGCGCCGAGTAGTTCGCCGGCAGCAGCTAATGCGGCTTCGCGATAATCGACGAAGAATTGGCTGCGACTCACGGCAAGGTCATCCACTTCGGCAGTGGTCGGGATAGCCGACCCAACGAGATTGATATGCTGCCCGGGTCGAAACCATTCACCACGGATGAAAGGCCGCTTCGCTGAAGTCACTGTGCAGATCACATCAGCAGCTGCGACGCTGTCAGCAAGATCAGGAGCAACGCAGAAGCGCGGCGCATTGAGAGCACCCGCGGGTAACGACACTACCTCGAGTCGCTCAATGAGTCGCGCCGCCCGATCGGAGTTACGCGCCCAGATTGTGACTGTGTCAAACGGTCGAACGCACAACAACGCTCGAGCATGATGCCAAGCTTCTTCACCGGCACCGACGATCAGCAAATGACGCGCCTCGATACGAGCGAGCGCGGCTGTAGCCGCTGCCGTCATCGATGCGGTACGAATAGCCGTCAAAGTTCCGCCCTCGAGCAACGCTAGCGGCAAGCCAGTCTCCGCAGCGAACAGCAGCACCGCGCCGACGTGCGAGCCGTGCGGATCATCGGCCGGTCGCTCGAATTTCGAGACAATCTTGACCCCGAAGCAATCATCACGACCGCCTAGATAACCCGGCATCAATCCAAGCTTTCCACTTCGTCTTGGCACCGGCATGAACTGTCGCAGCGGTAGTGAGCAGTCCCGTTGCGAGGTAGTCATCATTACCGATCGCATCTCGTCGATGCACTGCCGATAGGTCAGCAGTCTCTCGATATCGGAGCGAGTGAGCAGACGCAACGTCAACCCCGAGGCGGCATGAATCGCATGCGATCAAGTATTGATGCGACGTCATCCGGACGCGCAAACGGCTCTGGCATGGGTTCACCGGCTCGCCGCGGCTTGCCGATGGCGTTGAACCAATCCTCGAGTCCCGGCGGCATGAAAACCCAGAACAGCTTCATGTCGGTGCTACCCGTGTTATCGATGCGATGACGAGAGTTGCGACAGAAGAGCACGGCCGAGCCCGGTTCGAGCGGACTCGTAACATCGTCGATCGTGACGGTACCGTAACCTTCATGCACAAAGACGAGTTCGTGATTCTGCAAATGACCGTGTTCGCGGACATGACAGCCCGGTGGCAACAGCTGTATGCCGGCGGAAAAGTCCTCGTACGGAGTGTTCTGCGGCGAAAACTTAACGGTCACATAGCCGCGTGACGGCATTGGCTGCCAAAGGGAGTGGCCCTCTTCAGGGCCACTAATCACCGAGCACGACTCGCCTGTGGTGTCGAGCGCCATGTTTTGTTCCCCTCGTCGACCTTGCGCTGTTCACGAAGAAAGCCCAGTACCGCCGCATTGTATTCAGTCGTCACGGTCTGCGGACAGAAATGCCCGCCCTCGCGCAGCAGACAGAGACGCGCATCAGCAATACGCTGCGCGAGCTCTTCTGACATCGTTGACGGTGTTAATTGATCGTCTCTCGCACCGATGACCAAGGTCGGCACTCGAATCTCGCTCAAGCGATGACGTAGATCGTGCGACATCACGGCGTTGAGCCGACCCAGTTCGATTTCAAGACCGGGAAACTCCGCCATCCGGGTTTCGAAAAAAGATCGGGTGTCTTTGAAACGATCGTGCAGATACCAAGTCGGCGTCGCCAGTAGCGTGCCGACCATCAAATAATTCAGTGGTCCGGAATTGATGAGGATGTCGCGCCTGGTGTGAAAGGTTTGCAGGAACAGTGGCGTCGGGCCCGCCCAGCTCGCACTCAACACTAGCGATGCCAGTCGCTCCTTGGCACGCAAGGCGATGTGCTGTCCGATGGCGCCACCGGTCGAATGACCCACGAGGTGTACCCGCTCTAGCTGCAGCGCGTCCATCAGCCGCAACAGATCATCTGCCATCTCGCCCGCATTGGAAATCAATGGACCGGGGCCCGAGCGACCCACCCCACGATGATCGTGCAGGATCACGCGAAACTCGCGTGAGAAATCGGCGAGCTGCGCGTGCCAGAAGCGTCCGCTACCGCCGAGCCCAGCCACTAGCAATAAAGGCGGCCCATCACCATGCTCCTCAACATGGAGTTCTGCATGGCCGATCGATACCCGACGACCGCCTGCGACGACCGAAATACCTTTCTGCATATGAGGATTCTTTACGATTGCGAGGTCCTCAAACCAATGCTTTGTACCGATTCAACCATGCGCAGCCTGTATGGCAGTCGGCTAAAATTCGATTGTTGCTTGGTCGGGCGAATTTGGTTGAATGCCAGCGTTCAGCATCGCACAGGATCATCCCCATGGCGCTCAACCGTAGCCCGCAAAATCCGATCACCGCAGAAGACATCGCTATCTATGAACGCGACGGCTGTGTCGTGTTGCGAGGCGTCTGCAACTCAGACTGGATCAATCGGCTACTGCCAGTCGCGATGCGGCTCGCCGCTGATAAGGAGGATTTTGGACTGCTGCCGTCCTATCCCGGTCGGTACATGGCAAGAACGATTCCTGAGTTTCGCGAACTCGCCTTCGAGGGTCCACTGGCCGAGGCGGCCTGCCGGGTCATGGGCTCACGCGAGGCACGTTTTTTCTTCGATGAAATCTTCGCCAAACCGCCGCGTTCGGCCGAACGGACTATATGGCATACGGATCGAATGGGCTGGCCCGTCAGCGGCAAGATGGTTCCCTCGCTATGGATGCCCCTGACGCGAATCACGCGTGAAAACTCACTCGAGTGCATCGCTGGCACACATGTCCAAGATGTGCGCTATTGGTTGTTTTCGCCAAACGCCCGCAAGATGATCAAGCCAGATGATCGCGTACCGCATGTCGACTGCGAACCTTGGCGCAACGATCCGGCATATCGGTTTCTTCGCTGGGAAATGGAACCAGGCGATCTACTAATCGTACATCCGTGGACATTGCACTACTCCGGCGGTAATCCGGAAGACTTTTGGCGCATCGCCGTATCAGTTCGCGTGTTCGGCGATGACATTCGCTGGGATCCGCGGCCCGATTGCGTCAATCTCGCCGGAATTAGTTTCGATGAGATGATCGTGGGTGAGCGCCCCGATGGTCCGCTCTGCCCGCTCGTCTGGTCGGAAGACGGACGTCGGGATAGCACCGAAAATTATCCGAGGGGCTTTGCCACCCGCTGGGCCCGCGCTCGCAAATCCGACATCAATGAATACGATGTCTTCGCAAAGAGTCTCGCGGAGGCCAAGGGCACTCAGCGATCAGGGTGAAGGTCGCGCAACCTTGCGAAACTCAGCCAACACATGCTCGACCGCTGGCCGTGAACCGACCCCAGCGCGGTAGATCAGCCCCGCCTGTCGCTCGATCGCCGCTTCCAGAGATAAAGCGACGAGATCGGTCTCAGCCGATCTACCGTCGATGAGATGCTGCGGCAGAGGACTCAGAAATTTTCCGCTGCGAACGAGTGACATCATCAAATTCAGCGAATTAGTGCGAAAGATATCGCGAGGCGCCGGTAATCCCTCTTCCGAGAAATATCGTTCAAAACTGTCTTGGGCGTGAGGCTGGTCGGCGATCACCCAACGATAGGGAACTAGATCCGCGCGGTTGAGGGCGCGACGTCGGGCGAGAGGATGACTGCGTCCGGCCATCACCACCGAACGTACACTGATCAGCGGCTCAAGCACGAAATCTGCCGACACTGCGACTTGGGGAAAGTTGGAAAAGATGAGATCCAACCGACCATCTTGCATACGACGCAGTAACTCCTCGAAGAATCCGTCTGTGACCACCATCGCCAGTCGCGGATGCACCTGCGCGAGATTCTGCGCGACGTCGGCCGTGATATGCGTAGCGAACATGGATCCGACGCCGACGTAAACCGTACCGGTCACACCGCGCTCGAGTTCTCGAACTTCGCGCGTCAGCCGCTGGCAGGCGTTCAACACGATCTGCGCATGGTGATAGAGAGCAAGCCCGGCCTCAGTCGCCGCCACACCGCGCGGCTTTCGCTCTAGTAGTTCTACGCCGAGAAGATCTTCAAGATTCTTGATGCTGCGCGTCAGCGCAGGCTGGCTGATTGCCACACGCTCGGCCGCACGCGAAAGATTGGCACAGTCGACGACGGCGACGAAGTGGCGAAGTTGACGCAGTTCCATGACGACTTACAAACCCCCGTTTTCAGCCGTTGTCCGCTGCGATGCGGTCGATGCATGGATTGTGCACCGGAAATGATTGGCTTGGCTACGATACACAGAGCGACACTGGTCGGGTATTGGGGGGTATTCGATGGACGCCTGGGATTACATCATCGTCGGGGCGGGCTCGGCAGGCTGTGTACTTGCCAATCGCCTCTCGGCTGATCCCGCGATTCGCGTCTTGTTACTCGAGTCCGGACCCGCGGATCGCTCCCCCTATCTTCACGTGCCCGCAGCGCTCATCAAAGCTGTAGGCAATCCTCACTACGACTGGTGTTTGCTTGCCGATCCGGACAAGTCGCGAAATGGAAAAGTCGATCTTTGGCCGGCGGGTCGTGTTCTCGGCGGTTCGAGTTCGATCAACGGCATGTTGTTCGTTCGTGGCGCACGCGAGGATTTCGATGGCTGGGCTGCTCTAGGCAATTCTGGTTGGAGCTTCGATGAGTTGCTACCAGCTTTCCGCAGCATTGAAAACTCGGCCATTGAGTCAGACGGGTTACGCGGCCACGACGGCCCGATGGTCGTATCGCGCTTGCGTACCACCCATCCGTTGGGTGAGGTCTTCCTGCAAGCTGCCAGCGAACAGGGGCTACCACTCAATCATGACTACAACGGCGCCACGCAAGAAGGCGTTTCCCCGCCACAAGTCACGCAGCACAACGGCTGGCGATGTAGCAGTGCGCGTGCTTTTCTTGCGCCAGCACGCAGTCGCCGCAACCTGACCGTACTGACGGGAGTCGATGTCGAGCAGTTACTGTTCGCGCAGGGCGAATCTCGCTGCATCGGGGTCAAGACACGAACCCGCTCGTTCATGCTCTCACCCGGTGGCGAAGTGATTTTGTCGGCGGGCGCCTTGGGCTCACCTAAAATTCTCATGCATTCTGGCATCGGCGATCTCGCTGCACTCTCGGCACTCGGTATTCGCGCCCGTTTGAACCGACCCGCCGTCGGCGCCAACCTGCAGGAACACCCCAATTCAGTGGTCTGTGCGCACGTGAACGTACGCACGTACAACATGGACGCGACACCGCTGCGAATGTTGCGCAACGCCATTTACTGGGCTTTCACCGGGCGTGGGCCCGCCTCCAGCCCTTATCCCCATGCCGTTGCCTTCCTGCGCTCCTCTCCCAATGAGCCGCGCCCAGATCTGCAAATGCTATTCGGGCCATTCGCTTTCTCATTCGATGAGCGCGGCATACTGCCGTACGCAGGACCTGCCGTCTCAATCGTCGTCAACACTTGCCGCCCCCGTGGTCGCGGACAACTCACACTGCGCGACGCTAATCCTGCTTCGCCAATCCGGATCTCGCACCAGCTGCTTGCCGACGAGGATGATCTGAGTCGACAAATCGCTGGCTGTAAAATTGCCCGACGATTGCTGCAAGCGGATGCCTTCGCACCGTTCATGCGTGGCGAGTACCTGCCAGGCCCTGAGACTCTCGACGATGATGCGTGGCGCGATCACATTCGACGCACCAGTTTTCTGGGATACCATCCGGTCGGAACCTGTCGAATGGGTATCGATAACGACGCGGTTGTGGATCCCCGACTGAAGGTGCGCGATGTCGCCGGTTTGCGTATCGCAGACGCCTCGATCATGCCGCTGATCGTCTCGGCTAACACGAATGCCGCGACCATGATGATTGCAGAGAAAGCCTCAGCCATGATCCTCAAAGATCGTCATGCAGGTACCAATCTATGAGCGAGGTAAACTCCGATCGCGAGCCTTGGCCAAGCGCTGCCTACGGTTGGTATGTTGTTGCGATTCTTTGTCTATGCAATATGGTCGCGTTCGTCGATCGGCAGATCATCAACTTGCTGGTCGAAGACATCAAAGCCGATCTAGCTATCACTGATACCGAAATCAGCCTGCTACAAGGGCTCGCGTTTGCCGTTTTCTATGCCGTTACGGCAGTACCCCTCGGTCGATTGGCTGATACAGCGAACCGCCGCTGGATCATTTCGACTGGCATCCTGATCTGGACAGTAGCAGCTGCCTCATGCGGACTCGCGCGCAGTTTTTGGCAACTCTTTATCGCCCGTATGTTCGTCGGCGTGGGCGAGGCTACCCTCACGCCTTCCGGATTTTCCATGCTCGCCGATCTTTTCAATCCGAAGCGTGTTTCGCTGCCGATCAGTGTGTTCACAGGATCTACATTCGTCGGCTCTGGCATCGCACTGCTCGCCGGTGGCTTCGTCATCGCCACGCTCAATAAACAAGATGTGATCTCACTGCCGCTACTGGGCATCATGCAGCCTTGGGAAGCTGCCTTTATCATTGCCGCAGTCCCCGGCATCTTCGTGGCATTGATTTTTTTACTCACCATCAAAGAACCGGTCAGACGTCAATCTTCTAGCGGCATTCCGCTGTCGGAAAAACCAAGGCTCAACGAGGTCGTCGCATTCGTGACGCGCAACGCTGGCGTCTTCGCAGCGGTGTTCGGCGGCGTTTCGGTATTGGCAGCAGTTCAGTTCTGTCTCGGTGCTTGGGTGCCAGCCCATTTCATACGTAATCTGGGTTGGACTGCGCCGGAAGTCGGTTATGCCTATGGACTGATTTTTCTCTTCTGCGGAACAGGCGGCGTCATTGCAGGCGGCTTCCTAGCTGACCAACTCCAAACGAGAGGATTCAGTGATGGGCACCTGAGAGCGGTCATGTTCTCAGCGATCGCCACGCTGCCCTTCGTACTCGCGTTCCCCGCCGTGGATGACGGACGTGTCGCCATCGCCCTGCTTGCACCCGCGGTGTTCTTCGGCACCATGGCGTTCGGCGCTGGGCCTGCGCTGATTCCAGTGATCTGCCCGGCTCGGATGCGTGGACTATTGGTTGCCGTCTATCTTTTGATCGCCAATATCGTAGGGCAAGCGGGAGGCCCGCTGATCGTTGCGCTATTCACTGATCGAGTATTTGGCTCGCCCGAACTCGTTCGCTATTCATTGATGGTGGCACCCGCGTTATTGCTGGTCATCGGTGCAATGCTGGTGACGCTCGGATTTCGCGGCTTGCGCGCAATGAATGCCTTGCAAGCAGAGCCTTGGTCGTGACAACTCAGCGACAAGCTTTTGCACTCTGGCAAGAGGACCCGTCGGCCTTCTGGCTTGATGCAGCTAGCGCCATTTCGTGGCATCGAAAGCCATCCATCGGCTGCGATACGACGCAATCATCCTCGGGCAGATGGTTCGTCGATGGCGAACTCAACGCGTGCTACAACGCAGTCGACCGACACATTGAAGCAGGCCGTGGCGAACAGGTGGCACTGCTCCATGTCAGCGCCATGACTGGCAGCGAACGGCGTCACACCTATCGGGAGTTGCGCGATGAGGTTGCGAAGCTAGCAGGCGCCTTGCAAAAGCACGGTGTAACAGCTGGCGATCGAGTGGTCATCTACATGCCAATGGTGTCAGAGGCGGTATTTGCGATGCTCGCGTGCGCTCGCCTCGGCGCAATCCATTCGGTGGTCTTCGGAGGCTTTGCGGCACCTGAACTCGCGGCGAGGATCGATGATGCACAACCTCGGTTGATCCTGACGGCATCGTGTGGGCTCGAGCCCGGACGCATCGTCGACTACCACGCCTTGCTGGTTCGAGCGCTGCAGTTGGCAAAGCATCAACCACAACACTGCATCGTATTGCAGCGCGAACAAGCGCCGGCCACGCTGCGCCCGGAGCAAGATGTCGATTGGCAGGACTTTTTGCGTGACGCACCGTCGGTGCCGCCTGTTGTGGTGAGTGCGACGGCACCTCTTTATATCCTCTACACCTCAGGTACGACAGGCAAACCCAAAGGTGTGGTGCGCGATACGGGAGGCTATCTCGTCGCACTCGCGTGGTCGATGCGGTACATCTACGACACAGCAGCTGGCGAGACTTTTTGGGCTGCTTCCGACATCGGTTGGGTCGTGGGTCATTCTTATATCGTCTACGGCCCCTTGGTGCAGGGCTGCACGACCTTGCTCTATGAAGGCAAGCCCGTAGGCACCCCGGACGCCGGGGCCTATTGGCGAATCATCGAAAAGCATCGTGTAGCAACACTCTTCACGGCACCGACCGCTATCCGCGCCATCAAGCGAGAGGACCCCGAAGGTCATCATATGAAGTCCACCAAACTTCATTCGCTACGTGCCTTGTTCCTCGCAGGTGAGCGCGCTGATCCTGATACGGTGCACTGGGCGAGCAAAGCACTTGGCGTGCCCGTGATTGATCACTGGTGGCAGACGGAAACAGGTTGGCCGATGGTCGCCAATGGTCTGGGCTTCGAGGCGCTGCCGATCAAAGCGGGCAGCCCAACGCTGCCAGTACCCGGCTTTGATATCGTGGCGCTCAATAACGAAAGTCGAGTGCTCGGCGCCCATCAGCAAGGCTCACTGGCGGTCCGACTTCCCTTGCCACCAGGTTGTTTGCCAACGCTCTGGAACAACGACGACGGCTTCCGCAGCGCTTACCTTCGCGAGCATCCGGGCTACTACACGACCGGTGATGGCGGTTACATCGACGAGGACGGTTACGTCTTCGTGATGGGACGTATTGATGATGTCATCAACGTTGCAGGCCATCGATTATCGACTGGAGAACTCGAGCAGGCCCTAGCCAGTCACGTCGCGGTAGCGGAATGCGCCGTCATCGGTGTAGCCGACGCACTGAAAGGCACGGTGCCGGTTGGACTGGTTGTACTCAAGGCAGGCGTCACGACGTCAGCAACGGAGATTGCTCTCGAATTGATTGCGAGAGTTCGCAGCGAGGTCGGTCCAGTGGCTAGCTTTCAACGCTGCCACATCGTCTCGCGCTTACCGAAAACTCGTTCCGGAAAAGTACTACGTGCAACGATGCGCGCCATCGCTGATGATCGCCCCTACGAAGTGCCGGCTACCATCGAGGATCCAGACGCCTTAGAAGAAATCCGCCAACTGCTCTCGAGATCAATATCGCGCTAAAGATCGCGTGCAACGCGAAAACCGAACGTGAAGCGACGATCCGTCGCATTCATCTTTAAACGAAAGGCCGCTCTGGTACTTGCGGCAACTGCTGTCCAGCCTTGGCCGCGCATCACGCGCAAACCGCAGTCCACTCCCATCAGACGCGCAGTCTGATCAGCCTTGGCAGATCGATGATCGTCGTTCCAGCAATCGGCGACCCACTCATTCGCATTACCAAGCATGCCGTGCACACCGAAGGGGTTGGCGATGGTTGCACGAACAGGTGCGAGTGTGGCAAAGCCGTCGCGGCAAGGCTGCCCTTTCCAATCACTCATCTTGTCGTACTTGATCTGAGTCTTGTCCCAACGAAAAAGATCCTGCGTATCGAGATCACCCAGATTGACGAACTTACAGATCTCTCCGGGATCATCACCGAACCAGTATGCCGTCGTGGTACCCGCCCGAACGGCGTATTCCCACTCTGCCTCGCTCGCAAGGCGATACCGCTGGCTGGTCTCCTCGCTGAGCCACTCGAGGTAAGCCACGGCATCGTGCCAGTTGATGCAAGTCACTGGGTGATCGTCTGTCTCACCGATTTTCGCGTCGCTCCAGCTGCGTGATTCGTCAAACAGCCACTCGGTGCCTACAAAATGCCAACACCCCGGGGCGGGCGCGTAACCACTGGCGGCGACGAAGCGGGCAAATTCGTGACGTGTCACTTCATACTTGCCGAGAGCGAAGGGTCGTCGAATCAAAACACGGTGTGTGGGTTGCTCGCGCGTCGCCCAAAATTCCGGTAAACCGAGGCGTCGCGGCTCCTCGATTTCAGCACCCATCAGAAATTCACCAGCGGGTACTGCGACGATCTCCGGACAGTCCGCGCAGTCACGGAAAGTGCGCAGAGGCTCCTCGGCGAAAACACGTGGAGACGCCGCTAAGCCAAGCCACAGCAGCAAAAAAATAAGACGAGTCATGCTGGTGGCACCCGCAAAGTCGCTCAGCCTGGATGCAAATCGGGCAAAGGGCGATCGAACGCACGGCGATCTACGCTTAGCAATTGGGGAAAGTCTTGCTTTGCGCGACGACTAAACTCCGTTGGTAGCTCATCGATCGATCGCAACTTACAACCGCTCCAAGCAGCGAACATATGACCCGGCGTATTGCCCATCTGCATCCATGCTGGCCATGGAAAGACATAAGCCCCAGAAACCTCCGTCGGAAGCCACTTAACTGAAGGATTATCAAAGATTTGCGCCGGCGCTGCTTCAGTCCCCATCTCAAGAAACGTTGCCGGCCAAGAATCCGGCGGCACCCGAATCCCATCAACTTTCACAAATCCGTTCTCACGTCGAAGCACTTTGTAATCGGGTCGTGGTGGCGCAGAGGGCTTGTCTAATGAAATTACTCCGGCGGGTGAGCGAACAAGCCCTGGGTCTTGCGTAAGCGCCATAGGTGGCACTGGGACGATTTTTCCGGTTACAGGGTTTTGCACCTCAGACACGAATTTCCCAGTCTTCAGGTCACGCGGAAACGACAAGTTATGACCATGCATTCGATAGCGGTTTTCACTCATGATTTGGTGCCGCGAAAACTCGATGCCCTCCCACCGAACTACTGGCTTGGGCGTCGCATTGAGGGGCACCGCGACCATGATGAAGTGATACCAGTGCAAGATATCGTCAGCGTCCTCGAGACTTCGCTGCAGTCGCATGGCTTGGCGAAAGTTTTCGACTGGATCGAGCGTCATGAATTCAGAAATGCCCGTCGATCCATGGGCCTTACCGGGCGTGACGGCGACTGCGGACAGTACCGGGCTTACTGCAGTAAGTCCGGCCATCATTGAGGGAAGCAGATCGCGACGATTCATGAGCGTAGAGCCTCTTTCAGTACCGCAGACAACGGACGATCAAGATCGCGCCAGCGGGGCTCGAGTAACTCGGGATTTTCTCTAGCGACACGCTCGCGAAACTCACGGGGCAGATCTCGAACACCCGCTACCGCACGACGACCACTCCAAGCACCGAGCATATGACCCGGACGATCGGCCATGCGCATCCACGCCGGAAATGGAAACACGTAGAACCCAGATGTTTGATACGGCAACGCTGTTACCGATTTGTCAAAGAAATCTTTTCGCGTCACTGTGCTGCAGGAGCTCTCGATGAACATGACAGGCCAGCCATCTGGTGTTGGTCGAATATGTTCGGATTTCACCAGCGGCCCCTCTGTGCGCAGCACGTGGTAGGTATCCAGCCACTTGACCGACTTGGCATCAAGCGGCAGGTAGCCCTGCGGACCGTGTAGCACGCCGGGATCATTGAGTAATTTCATTGGCTCTATCTCAAGCATCTCACCCGTGAAGGGGTTAGGTGCTCGAGAGGTAAACTCACCGGTGTGCAGGTCACGCGGATAACTAACGTTGTGAGCGTGTATTCGCCAGGTCAGATCCCCAACTCGACGGAAATAGGAAAACTCCATTCCTTCCCAACGCACAATGGGCTGTGGCCGATCACCCTGCGGCAAGGCATAGGTAATGAACTGGTAGGTACTGACCGTGGTCCCTTCGTCTCGTAAATCTCTTTCGAGACGAAATAGTGCTTTGAATTTATCGCGCGGGTCGGCGAAGCGGATGAACCCGTCGTCAGTCTCGATGACTGTCGCCTCGGCTGTCGGCAGCAAGGCAGCAGACATGCCAACCACGCCGGCCGGAAGACTCGCGAGCACCGCACGACGATCAAAATTTGTCGACTCGTCAGTGGGCGAGAACAGTCGATGCAGCGTTTCCAACATTTTTCCCACCTAGCACAAACTGTGCGAGCTCACGATTAAAGGTAACGGCGTCTTCGATGAATGCGGAATGTCCAACGCCCGGCAGGATTTTTGTCGTGATATGGCGATTCACTTCCAATAGTTCACGAGTATGTTCCGCCGGCAGACTGGCATCTTGGTCACCGAGAAAAACCAGTGTATGTACGGAGAGCGATTCGAGCATGTCCGTGTTGTCGAGCCGCTTTTCGGCCATCGCGTTGCGAACGTAAGCAGGCATCATGACGTGGGCGTAGGTGCCGCGATCGAACGTCTCGTCCGATACGGGTTTTGCAGACATAAGCTTCATGAACTCGCGAGCATTACGTATCGAGGCATCAAGATCCCCTTCATACCTAGCTCGCGGACCGTCCCGCCTTGCGATCAGCCCGCCGTGGCTACCGGTGAGCACGAGTCCAGCAACGGCGCTAGCACCATATTCGCGAACGTAGTCCAGCGCGACGTAGCCACCGAAAGACCAGCCGACGATGACGGGTTTATCGAGCTTCAGGAATTCGACCACTTGTCGAATATCGTTTGCCCACGGCCGATGCCCTGCGTACGCGTCGCGCACCCACGGCTTGCCGCTGCCGCCATGTCCGCGAAGATCGAGGGCAATCAATCTGAACTTCGTATTGAGCCCCGGATCGTGCAGCTGAGCATGAAAACTCATATAGCTCTGCGAAAAACCGTGTATCAGCAGCAACACGGGCGCATCAGGGTTGCCTGTTTCGACGACATTGAGAGGTGTACCGTCCGCAGCGCTGATTTCGTGAAAGCGCAGCGCCCCGAGCTCGACTGCCGACACGCGTAGTGCTGCCATCGCCAACAGCATAGCGATACTCCAGCAAGCTAGACGTCGTCTCAGATCGCCCATCGGTCAGCGATCAAAGAGCGCTTCTTTACCATCGAGCGCCGCAATCGGATTTGCGGCGATTTTGGGTGCGCGCTTGGCTAATCGCTCACGCCATTGCACCGGAAGATCTTCATAGCGCTGCACCTTTCGCCCGACCATTCGTGAGGTCAAATTTCCTGGTCGATCTCCCATGTTCATCCAGCGTTGCCAGCCGGTCACCTCAGCAAAAAACACGGTGGCGTCGCCTACCGTGACCGCCGGGTCTGCAAGATTCGATACACGGCCGTGATAGACAGCAAGATCATTGACCTCGAACGGAACCCCTCGCCCTGCCGGAAAAACGCGGGCCACAGCTTCGTCACGTTGAAAATATTCGTCGCCGACGATCATCGGCGGATGTAAGTTAACGACGCTCTCTATGCGTGCGCCGCCCACTTCGGTTGGCAAAATCCTTGAATTATCAGCTCGGTACCGGATGGTATTAGGTCCCATCGGATTGAAGCGCACCGCTAGCGTTTCACCGGTATACGGATTTCGCCACTCGTCCAGCGGCTCACCCGTATGCACGTCGGTGATCAAATTGATCTCGAGCGCCGTCAACTCGAAACCACCGTCATCGAGATAGCGGATCCGCTGAAAGGTACCGACATTCGCCTGATAGAGCGGTGTCAACGTGGTGCCGACCTGGCCGTACTTCGGACCTTGTAGCCACCAGAAAACGACTCCATCGTTACTGCGATAGTGCAGCTTGCGGTAGAGCTGGACGAGGTCGAGCGGCGCCGTAGAACGGGACGGAGAGGCGACTGCCTCTCCGTCCGTCGTGATCATGGCCGCCATCGCCCCAACCGCGCCCCCGAGAAGTTCTCTGCGGTCGATGCTCATGGCAGTTCCCTTATCAGAAGCGATAACTCGCCGAGACGCCGATCTGTCGCTTGTTCGCCAGCACAGCTTCCGAGGCAGCGAGCTGAAAGAAGAACGGATCCGCCGCACTATCGCTGTTGTAACGTGACGCTTCGAGCGTGTCATCATCAAACAGATTGTTGATGAAGAGAGATGCGTCCCACTTGTCGGCACGCATGCCAACCCGCACGTTGGCGCGTATCTGCGTCGGAACGTATGCGAAGTTTACGATGCTGTCGTAACGCTTGCCGATATAGGTCATGTCGCCACGGGCATACCAGTTGCGGTCTCCTGACAGATCGCTCTCGTACTGGAGGAACAGGGCGCCGCTGAAATCAGGAACGAGCGGGAACTTGAACCCCTTCGCATCTGTCTTGCCGAAAAATCGAAGCGGCAGCGCCTCGTTCAACGCTTTGGTGATCTCGGTGTCTGCGTAGGCCAGACTGCCGCCGAACGTCAACTTGTCGGTCAGACTGACCGCACCATCGACCTCTAATCCCCGCGTGTTGCTATCGCCCGCCGCGAAAGGTACGGCGTTGAAGTTTTCACCAGCGGGAGCCGGCAGGTTCGTGATCACACCGTCGCCGTTGAGATCAACCTGTATCGTTCGAACTCCCTGACGGCCGATCCACTCGAGGTAGTACACCGACGCGTTCAGATACCAACTGCCATCAGCAGCGCGATGCTTGATACCGAACTCAAAGTTTTCAACTTCGGCCTCAGGGGCAGTCGAGCTCACGCCGTTTTTGAGAGCGATCGCCTGTTGTGCGGGTGTCAACTGGAAGAAGGTCGCATACCCTTGGGTGGGTTGGTTGCCCTTCGCGTAGTTGGCATACAGGTTCGTTTCATCGTTCAAGGTATAGCGGAGCAAGAATCGCGGTAACGTCGCAGTCGTCTCAACATCGAACTGCGTCGATAGACCAATGCCGCTCGTAATGATGTCTTTTTGACGACGAGCTTCAATGCTGACGTTGAGAGCGTCCGTCAGATCGTAGCCTAGGCTGCCGAAAATGGAATCGGTTTTCGATCCGCTCCTCGCAGGATTGAGAGACGCTGCAGCCGGACCACCCGCCGTTGCACCAAATAGCGTGCCGTTGATGAACGCCCCGATCGTGCTGAAGGTGGCTTCAAGACGCGCAACACCGATCATCCAATCGAACTTGCTCTCACTAGGCGAAGTCACGCGCAACTCGTACGAGTCCTGTGTCTGCTGCGTATCAACGAAAGCTTGATAGCGATCTTCGGGAGCTCGCTCGAAATCTTGCAGAGATATGATTCCGTGTTCCTGCTGGCTAGCGATCGCTGTAAAGGTGTGCCCGTTCATGAACGACCACTCCAATGTGCCTGCCGTCAACGTCTGGTCAAGCTCAAGGTGATGATCGTCCAACTTGGTTTTGCCGATCGAGGCTGCAGGCAGTGCATTGTTGATCGCGATCGGGCCGCTCGGCGCTTTAAGCTCGCCGCAATACGCTTTACGGGACTGCTCGACAGTGAATCCCGCTGGCAGCCCTGCCAGAGAACGCGTCAAAAACCCCGGGAAAGGACCGCAATTATGTTCGGTGTAGCGGGCAATCAACGGTGTTGCAGCCACACCATCCTCGTCGCGGCGATCGCTATGACGAAGGCGGATCGAAATATCTTCGGTAGGTGTGAAGTTAAGCGTTGCAGCGATGTACTGCGACTCGGTCTCGCCCAGTCGACCACCTAATGCGTTCTTGTAAAACCCATCGAACTGACTGCCATCAAAAACGAGGCGCCCAGACAAAAGACCCTCAGCTAACGGTCCCTCAATGGAACCTCCGAGTCGATAATCGCCATGGGTAGCTGCTGTGACATTCACTCGACCCTTGAACTCATCGCCCGGGGTAGTGGTGATCATACTGACAGCGCCGCCGAAAGTGGCGCGGCCAAATAGTGCCGACTGCGGACCTTTGACGATTTCGACCCGCTCGAGATCTTCGCTACCAAATGTAGCTGGAGAACCCACCAGCGGTATGCCATCGATAAAAACAGTCACTAGATCGCGGCGATTATCGCCAACGGCTCCGATCTGCGTCATGCCGCGGACCGAGAATGACGAGGACGATCGGGTCGTGCCGGCGTTGAATGTCAGACCTGGTGAAAACTTAGCAAGATCGGCGAGATTTTGGATGCCCCGCTCCTCAATCTGCGTGTCACTGAACGCGAGGATCGTGAGTGGCGCATCCTGAATTGATTCGTTTCGCTTACGTGCTGTGACGACGATTTCCTCGAGAGCCGAGGCACCTGCACCGCTCTGCGCCGATAGTCCCGTTGAGCCGGCGGCGAGCGCAGCCCCAACAGCCCAAACTATTGCCTTATTGATTTGCATCGGATTCCCCCAGTCGACTGAGTGTTGAGTTCCCCTACTGCCGAATATACGAGAGCGCTGACAACGCACCATGCAGACGACGCATAGCTGTCGACGCGGTCCGCATGCATTGCAATTGCACAAAAGTTACCTGCATGCCGCTGTATGCGACCTATCGATATTCCGACCGTACGTCAAAAGTTAGACAGGAATCCCAGCCGCGAAAATCGAAATTACGCGAGGCGGTTGCGGTTTTCGTGATCGCGCCCTGACGCGGATCGCTTTTACGTGAAAACCGACTCACGAAGCGCAAACTCGTCGTGGTTGACGCCTCGGGGCAGGCCACCTATCGTTCCAACGAATGGACATGGCTGCCGTTATCCCCGCCTCGGTGAACGCTAGAGGCCCGCAAGCCCCCCGTCTTGGCAGTGGAGCTTGGCTGGGTTTTTACGTGTTGGCGCCGCTGCTGTCGGCCTTGCCGTTAGGATGGTACGGAGCCGGCATAGCAGCAGAATTTCCGTTTGGCGCCTCCATGCTGCTTTGGATTTCAATCTGCATGGTCTCGTGGTGGTTATCCGACGGCCTCTCGCGATCAATTGCCAAGCTTTCCTCCGCCAAGGCTCTGCCGATCGTCTGCTTGGCGACAGGCTATTTTCTCAATTTGCTGCTCTCGAGCATCTATAACCCAGCGGTCCTCTGGTGGATGATCGAGGCGGGTATCGCTACCCGCACTCCAGCGGTCGAGGCTTACTTTACGGTCGAGCGCAATTTGTTAGATGGGGATTATCTGCGGCTACTTTTGGTGGGTGGTACGCCCGGATTATTCGTTTGGCTTGCGGGTAATTATCTCTTCGAACTCATCACCCGCATACCGCGAATCACCAGCACTCCAAGCGAGCGTCACCGCGTCGTTGCTTCAGAAACGATCAGCACCCAACCAGCAATCGACTCGCCTGTCGCGACTCGCCCAACCAGCCTCACCCCGAGATTTTTCCAACGCCTGACGAAACTTGCGAATCTCCGTGTGGACGAACTACTCGCCGTTGAGGCCGAGGATCACTACATACAGGTTCATTCGCAGCGGGGTAAGGAACTGATCTATTACCGTTTTGGTGACGCGCTCGAAGAACTCGCGCCCCTTGATGGACTGCGAATTCACCGCTCGGCGTGGATCAGCAAAAAAGCCATCGACCGTGTTGAGGGCGAAGGCCGAAATATGCACGTTCGACTCATCAGCGGCGAACGCCTACGAGTCAGCCTCTCCAACAGAGGGGCAGTACAAAACGCACGTCGCGATCTCTGAACCTGACGAACAAACCGTATCAACTGATTACGGGTTTTCGCTCACGCATAAAGCGAATCATGCTCGGCTCGCTTTTGCGAACTTCGGTGGGCGGCACCAAAAACTCCGGTAGACGCTCGCGCACTAGCTCGTAGATTGCAGGTGGGACGGCACGTGCTGACTCAGCACTACCGGTAATCGCTGAATAGAGACAATGCCCGGGTCTGTCACCCATCAGCATCCACGGCTGCCAGGGCCTCACATGAACCCAGTGGCCGTCGTACTCGACGCTATCACGCTTGGGATTAGCCAGCTCTGACCATCGCGCGTTGTAGCTCATGCAGTCGGAAACCTGAATCCGCGCGCCGCTGCTCTCGCGCCTCCAGACCTGCGGGTCGAGAGGATTGACCGCCCAGAAATGTGTGCGCTGCTCAAGCATCACGCGATCGCCCGCGCGCTGCCATGGCAAAATGAACGGCCGCGAAATCGGCGCGCTGCCATCAGCACGATCATAAAAACGCTCCTCTTTGATCTGCGGCAAGATCCACCGATTGACGGCCGGATTGGCAATATGAAATGGCTCGACCGTTTCATTGAGATACGGATTGACCCATCGATCAAGCACCTTGCCGGTCGCCAAGTCGGTAAAAAAGCCGCATTCTTTTTGCAGCAGTTGATATCCGCCCTGCTCCGGGACTGCACGCAAACGCTGCGTGCTCATCCCGACGACGCCGACCAACTCCCGTACCGCCTCGCCCGGGACCGCCGCCATCAGGACACCGGTGTACCACCCATGCTTAAAGCCCTCTGGTGCTAGCGTCGCCGTGAGTTTCGCCATGGCGAGAACATTGCCCTCCGGGGTCGATAAGTCGAGCCCTTCAGAACTCTCTGCGTTCGCTCTCGGGGAGGTAGCGAGCGCCGGTGCAGCCAGCAACGATGCCCAACCAAATCCAGCAAGCACGCTACGTCGATCCATACTCATCCTCACTTCAGTAACAAGTCGGGGTGATCTGTTCTCACGCGCTCGAGCAACCACGGCGGAATGGCGGCCGTGTCGTCGACCCGACATTTGATGCCGACGATCCGCATGTCCTGAACGCCCTCTTGCCCCTGCATTCCTAACCATTCGACGAAACTGTTGAGCGTCGTGTAATTGAACTGACAGTCAATCCACTCGCTGCGTGGACGCGAAAACTGCGCCTTACGGGCAGTGAAAGTCGCAAGCGATGCGGCGTATCTCGCAGGTCGTGCCAGTGAATCCCCGCTCGCTGCGCGTCCGGGTAACTTGACGTACAAGTCCTCGGTTAGCGCTGTTGTTCCGGCAATCTCCGCAAGCTTGGTGATTTCCCCTCGGAACTCGACCCCTTGAGGTAGGCCGCGCGCAGGCGTTATTCCCTGCTTCGAAAAAATCAGCGTTTGCGGAGAGCGGTAATGCCGTGGCTCTACCGCCTTACCCGTGAAAGGATTGTTCAGTTTGTCGGCGGGTCGACCGCTGCTCGGATCGCAGTAATAACCAGCCTCATCGAGTTCCCACAACCACGACCCATCTGCTCGGCTCTTCGCCTGCGAGCGACTCAATCCTTCGATACGAGCAACAGGTCGTGCTACCTCACCGGCAGGCTTGATCACGAACACCCCAGAGTAAATCCAGAGCACTGGCGCCAAATCTGGAGCGGTACGCATCCGAATGAACTCATCGAAGGTCTGATCGTCGATATGTGCCGAAGCAACAGAATCATGAGCCGATGCTTGTGTCGACCTGACTGCGGGCGCCAAAGACAACAGGCCGAGCCCCGCGAGCATCTCTCGACGCGAGAAACCGTCACGCCACTGCATTCTGATCCCCCCCAAAAAAAGACACCGTCGAAGTTGAAAGCATATAGCACGAAGTTCTCCGTGCACTTCCCATTACATCGATTCCGTTGCACCCTGTGGTCTTACGCTTATTCCGAGGATCTCGATGCGAGCACTAGCCGGAACCATCACCTACTTCGGCCCGAGCGGAGAGAGCGGTCGCGAGTGGTTTGAAATGATCCCTCACGCAGCCGGTCGCACGCTGCGAGCGCTTTGTCGAATGGACGACGTCGACGTCTGGCGCGACGTGAGTATTTGCCTCGATAACAACTCCCGACCACGCGACGCACACATTCGCGTGATACAGGGCGGCATCGTGCGTGGATCCATGAGCTACTCCACCACACCGAGCGCGCTCCTATACCACGGCATGACCGAGGAACACGGTGGCGTCAACGAACGCATTTCTTTGTCCGCACCACTCGACTATCTTGGTCTTCATCCACTCGTTGGCGATGCGCTAATCAGCTGTCAACGAGGTCAAGATGAAGCGGGTGTTTTTCGCACCGTGCGCGGCTACACGAACTCGAAGTCTGCCAACGGCGAAACCGGTCTGCTCGCGTATCCCTCGGCGATCGAGGTAGCGTTCGTCGGTATGGAGACGGTCCAGACCGCAGCAGGCATCTTTGACGGTCGACACTACCAACTACGCTGGCAGCCGCAGTGGCCGGTCGCCGATCTTTGGGTCAATGGCGATGACGGGCTTTTTCTTAGACTGACTTGGGACCTCAATCAATCACGCTATGAACTCACCGAACTTCGCACGCTCGCTTGAGCCAATTCTTGGCGCGCTGCGCCACAGTATCTTCATCCTCCTACTGGCAATGAATATAGCCAGTGCGCAGTCCCTGCCGATCAACATGCCGGCAAAGCCGTTTGGCGAATTACCTCACCCGCCAGCGCCCAACTACGCCGATAAGCGCCATTGGGCGGCGATTCCTAGCCGACTCGACGCCGCAGACGTCATACCCGAAAACGATCTTTTTGGTGATCGACAGGAAAGCGCCCTAGTCGATGCGTTTTATATCCACCCAACGACCTATCGCAGAGCTGCAAGCTGGAATCAGCCGCTCGACGACGAAAGCACCAACCAATGGACCGATGAATCGGTGATCGCACGACAAGCCGCCGTATTCAATGCCTGCTGCCGCGTGTTCGCGCCTCGCTACCGGCAGGCAACGGCGGCGGGCGTGGTGGCTCCGCCAGCGATGCGCGCAATGGAAGCATACGAGCTTGCATGGGACGATGTTCGCGCCGCATTCCTGCACTACATGAAATACGAAAATAACGGCCGTCCTTTTATCATCGTGGGGCACAGCCAAGGCGCTGCCCATGTTGAGCGCTGGCTGAAAGAGTTTTGGCCCCAACCGGCGTACCGCGAAAAACTCGTTGCGGCATACGCGATCGGCGTTTCGTTCTCCGCAAAGACACTGAGCGAACTCGGTGGCGGAATCACCGTATGCGCAACACCGGAGGACACCGGTTGTTTCATTAGTTGGAATGCATTTGACCGTAGCGGTGATCCATCACAATACCTCGCTGCAGGCATCGCTCGTCACCAGCAGCGCCATGGAACAACCGAAGGTGCTGCCGTAGCCTGTGTGAACCCACTGACGTTTTCTTTGGCTCAGTCTGCTGCAGCGCCGTCAGTCAACCTTGGATCATTACCGGCACGGCGTGGCGTTGGCCTTGGCGATACGCTTAAACAAGGACTTGAGCTCCCAGCGACCGAAACGGGTCGCATCGGTGCCTCATGCGAGGGAGGCATACTTCTCGTCGACGGCGCTCCGAAGGAAGGCTACGCCATCGTTCCTCTGCCGGAAGGTATGCTCCACTTCAACGAATTCGATCTTTTCTATCAAAACATTCGCGCGAATACCGTACAGCGAAGTGCGGCTTTCTTTCGAAAGCGACCATAATTATTCAAACAAAACGAGACCACATCCATGAGCACACGACCATTAGCCAGACGTCATCTACTGACCGGCGCCCTAGCGTTAGGAGGATCTTCTGCACTGATGCTCGACACGCCTGCGGTTGAAGCGAGCCCGGCGGTCACCGAGCGACTGGATCTCGTCGACCCGGTTTCTCGCGCGCGCACGTTTGCAAAGATAAAGGGCTCTTGCGCCAACGAGACCGTCTACACCTTCTGTCGACTGCATCTTTATCTTTGGCTGAACGATGGAAATCTACAGCCAATGTTGACTATGCAAAATCTCAATGTGGCGCAGTGGGAGGCGCTACCCGATGGCAATCATCGCGGGATCATTCGTGAAGTCGGCGTGTACACGGCATTTGATACCGATGAACCGGTTCAAGAGTGGCTAAATCCTGTCACCGGCGAAACACGCGAGGTCTGGCAGTTTTTCGGTGGACCTTTGCACGTCCAGATCGGTCCGAACGGCATGGAAACGGGCGCAGAAGCCACTCTAAAACCCCGGGAGATGCGTGCGGATGTGATCGGTGATCATGTTCTACTCGCAAACCAGTCCGCGTTCTCATTCCCAAGCCCATTCACCGCTGATAAGTGGCCTAAGGCTGCAGGCGGCCCGCAGTTTTTCTGGGACTCGCATTATTTTTTCTCGGCAAACATGAATGACGTCATTGATCCGAAAGTGACCAATGCCATTTCGACGGTGCAATTCCAAAACCTAGTCAGCTTTCATCCGTGGCTCGGCATGGGTAAGACGCCGGGCAGAACCTACGGCAAAGGGCTCGGAGCCAAACTGCGCTCTCTAAATGATTTGCCGAACGCCCCACGGCGACTGTTCGAAAAAGTCACACCGGAAATTTTTGACATTGCAAACTGGACCGAACCGCGTCTCGACTTTGTCGAGTACATGAAGAAACGCAAAACGTGAAAACTGCACGCGCACTGGAATCGGCACTTTAGGTCGCCGTAAGAGAGTGCGCTGAGCGATTGGCACAGACAGTAAAAGAATGGTGGCCGGAGTCGGAATCGAACCAACGACACGCGGATTTTCAATCCGCTGCTCTACCAACTGAGCTATCCGGCCATGCCCTTTACGAGCTGCCCCGGAATCGGGGCT
>JACCEA011296188.1_pt1 | contig 69038 bp, 86 predicted proteins | sample 7449851 | NCBI WGS metagenome assembly JACCEA01 (sample SAMN15323453, study PRJNA562643) | freshwater metagenome | isolation source: river surface water | place: USA:Blue River Watershed | collected 2017-08-18 | reverse complement strand
TTGTTGTAGTCTAACAGATCACAATCTAAAATACAATACTCAATTTGAGCTGCATCTAAAAATTGTACAAATTGTTCAGCATCTAATGTTGCTGCTTTTTCTAAAATTGATTTCGGTGTCATAATTTCTTTGTTTAATAATGATTAAGAATATCTAATGAGTCTGGATAATATAACAATGTCGGATTTTTCTTTTGAATATCAATGTCTGGATATTTTTCACTGAATGTTTTAACATCAAATCTTTCAGTAATTAAATGAAATCCATTTTTAGTTGGTATAGTTGTTATAACTTTGTTACCAACTGGTCTAAGATTATCAATGAAATCGCCAACTTCAACTAAAGTTTTAAAATCTTTAGTATCAATGTCTACAATCCATCTTTTCTCTTGAGTTTTTATTTGTCCAACAACAGAATCGAATAAACCTTTTTGATTATGATTTCCATCTTGGATCTTTTGAGCTAGAGCAACCATCATATTTAAACTAACATCAAAATGATTTTGTTTTTGCACATGAATATAAGCTCGAGCTTTAAACATTTCACAAAGTTGAACGATCTCATCCCAACGTCTCTCTAAATGATCAACGCTTTCAATACAATAAGTTTTAATAGTTCTTACTGATTGGTGATTATCTCTTTCGTTTTCTGGTTGATCTTTTTTACGTTTAAAAACATAAAGCATATAAAAGTCACCCTTCTTTTCGAAGTTCAAGAGTCCTTTGATTTGTTCTAAATTATTTAGCATACTTATAATTCTTTAACTGTTAAACGCTTTGCATCTACAACCGTACTTAGTTTTTCAAATGCGATACTTGTTGAAGAGTCAGATGCTCTAAAGCATAAATAATGTTCATCGTCTAATACAATTCCATATTTACAAGATGCTAATTCTGTGATTGCAACATTTGCTTTTACTAAAATTGAATCTTTCATTCCGCTAATTTGTTTTTCTAACTCAGTCATATTCTTTATTGTTTTAATTACTCTGTAAATATAAACAAAAAAGCCCAAATAAAAAAATATTTGAGCTTTTATTTTCATAAAGTTACGAACAATTTATTTGTAGTCTTGTAAAACTCCTCTAATGTCTTGTATTTCTTTATAGGTAACTGTTTCGTCTTTTGCTATATTAAAATCTTGCCATTTGTATGAGATAATATTGTTTTGCACAATAGGCTTCATGTGATGTTGTCGCTTTTTGCAACATGAACATTCACGCATTGGAATTCTAATAGTTTCTCTATTTGCTGGATGGCCTGTGATTTTAACTTTTTCTTTACTGTATTTCCAAAAATGAAAATTCAAAATGCAAAAGAGTTTCATGATGTTATATTGTTTTATTCGTTGTTTAGATCTTTTTGCCAGGATTTATCCTTTCTATTGTACTTAGCTAAATCTCCGTGATCCCTTGACATCATTTTACGACGAATTATAGCAGCAACGTGTCTGTCAGTTAATCCATTTAAAGTTTCGTTAGGTTTTGCTTTCTTTTTATTAGCCATGATTATATGTATTCTTATTTATTACACAAATATACGAATAATAATTGAAAGTAAAAAATATTTATGCGTATTTTTTAATGATATATTTTATTAATTCATTTGCGTATAATTGATGTGCTTCAAGCGAAGGATGATCATCATTTATATTTGTAATATCACACAATCTTTGTTTAGTTTCAGTTGCAAAATCAAAAAGACTTTTGTAGCCGAACGGCATAAATTGATTTTTACATAATTTATTACCTAATGTTATTTTATCTATGTTTTCACATGTAAAAATAAAATTAAAGTCGTGTAACGTAAGATAACTTATAAATCCTATTAATTGTCTTTTTATATCCTGTTCATAATACACTGGATTATAAAAACCATCGATCCAACTCTGTTTTTTTAATTCAAGTTTATTTAAATCATTTATAGAATGTAAATTTGGACACAACCATTCATCTATTAAAAATCCGTCTACTAATTTGTTATTTTCATATACAACATACATATTAAAATTATTTTGTAAATCATTAGACCATTCGTTGATTCTAAAAGGAGATTCATTAAATTGAAATATAAATAAAGTATCGTCTGTTTTATGTGAATCGATATAAGAATAAAAATCTTTAATGATTTTAATAACTCCTGTACCCGACATAGAAACGTCTATGCTTGTTAAATTAAAATAATTTGAAACTGATTTTGTATAGGACGCATCTCTAGAATTTTTATAATTAATTCCTTGGTTAGCATACCATTTTGCTGCTTCTTCGAGGCCTCCGCCCGTAGTATACGAACATCCTGCAAAATAAATTTGTTTAAATGGAATTTTCATGAATTATATATTAATAAAAAAATCCAGGCTTACGGGCCTGGATTAAATTATAACGGGATCGTTGTTCGTGATTTTCTTCTCGGCAGAATAACCCTCTTTTACGTCTTCGGCAATTGCTTTCGCGAGCGTCTACTAAACTTCGACCCATCCTACTTACTTCCTAATGGGGTGGTTTGACGTGTAGCTTATTTTTTAGTGTTAACCTTCACTTTGACCGGAAGCTTCATTTCGTCCATAAGACAATCCACCTTTTACCCAGTCCTCTGTCATAGTTGTTTGTGTACTTTTTGCTGTACCGATCCACCTGGTTCCAATCGTTTGCTAGTTAAGTGATTGCTTTTTATAGTTTGCTGTAAGGAACCAATTTTCTTTATATATCTTAAACAATTGGAGCGTATCTCTCGCTCAAGATTGTTTTGTCCATGATTTGTTGTGGAGATTCAATATCTCCTCCAAGTAAACTTGTCATAATTGCCGGTGAGAAACCTGAAACTAATGCAGTTCCTGCTTTGTCAAAAGCAACTGGCACTCCACCGTTTCTAGATTGAATATTCCAGTAAACAATTTGAGGCATTTTGTAACCTGCATTTGCATACATTTTCTCAATCATTTGCTGAGCAGTTGGGTTCCAATCTGCTTCATTTCTCCATGAGCTAGATCTAACAGCCTGATTAAATTCCATATCTGACAATATTAGAATTTTGTTTGGCATCTCGTCTTGAGACAATTTATGTTTAGTGGCCTGATCTAAGATCAGCTTGAAGGTCGCCTCGAGATTTGTTGACATTCCCCAATCGGAACATGACATCTGTGCGTAGCGATCTTGCAATGAACCACTTAGTACTTGTAACTGTGGAGAGTTTGAAAATGTTATAAATGCATCTTTAAAAGGACCTTCATTTCTTTCAGAAATATAAAGACCTAAAGAGATTGCAACATCCATACATGTCACTGATTTACTACCTCCTGCTGAGCAAGACATAGAACCTGAAACATCCACCACCGGTAAAATCATATCGTTTGCTCCTTCTAAATAATTTGGAAGGGCTTTCCATTGTTCGTTTGCTACTTTTGCATTTCCATGAGTCAATGACTTAGTCACGTCATAAGGATAAACTGCGCCTGCATTGATCTTAGCTTCGCCTTTCACTAAAGATTGGATATAAGCTGAATAACTTTCGTATGCGTTTTTACCGAAAGCTTTTTGGTAACGTGCTGAAGCTACTGATGGCAATTTACCGAATTCGATAGAATCCCATTCTTTAGCACACATTTTAGTTTCAACTACATTAGTCAAATTAACTAAAGTTTTACGGTATTGTTTTGGAGATAAATCCATGAATTTACGTAACTTTTCAGCATTTTGACCTTTACGTGGCATCCATTTAGCGCATAAACCATTTTCTGCTTTAATAGCATTTTCGATTATAATCAACGCATCGTTTTCTAAATAAGTTCCAAAAAGAGATAATAAGTCATCGAAACGACCATACTCTGCAATCAAACCTAAATTTGGTTTTAAGGCTAAATCATGATTTTCAGCTAAGTAAACTAAAATGTCTTTAAAGACTTGACGTTCACCTGCACCACCTCTAACATCTCTTGCCCAAAAAAGTAATTTCATAGCACGCTTAGGATCTTCATTGAAAGCCTTTGAAAAAGTTGCGATCAAACGTTGTTTGTCTTGACCTCTCATTGCTCCGATATTAAAGAATAAATCAACACATGCATTCAATGAAGATGAATTTGTTGCCATTCCGTTTTCTGTTAAAATGTCTTCTTGTCTTAAAGCGTCTACTAAGTTCATTGTTTTTTGTTTTAGATGTTAGTTATATTAGAATAAATCTTAATGTTTCATTTTATTAAATAATAATTTCAAAACCCCATTTCAACCACCAAAATTCAATATTATAAAATCCATATAAGAATTTATCATGAGTTACTCTGATAGTCGGTATTAAATAAATTTGACTAGATTGAGTCATGCGATCTATTTTCATCATTTTATTTTGTATTTCTTTTTATATAAATTGACAGTAGATTCAGAATAACCTACACAAATCTCATCAAGTTCCCATTCGTTAGGGATTACTGGTTTCCTTTTGGTCGTTGACAGAATGTCGTCTACGTTCATATTCTCCAGAATCATGATTTGATGTTTCTTGCTTCTGCTCGATACTCGATAAACTATTATTATTCTTGGTTTCTCTGTCATGTCTATAATCTACCGGGTCATCCCAATAACAAAATATGTAACTCATTATTTTTCTAACTCCTCTGTGATGATGCGTTTACCTCTTAAGATACGATTTTTGATAGTTTGCAAAGGCAAATCATATTTGTCTGCAATATCTTCATACTTCATATTGTTAAGTAAGCGATCAATTACAATCTCGCGATAAATTGGTTTCAAAGATTGAATAGCCTTTAAAGCTCCAGTGTATTGACTTTGTAATTCTTCATCTTCATCAATAAAGTCTTGTTCAGTTTTAGCTTCAGAATCTTCTATCAGTTGAGAAATATCTCCACCGATAAAACCTTCATCACCGACTTCAATACCGAATTCAGCTAATTTATTTAAAGATGTTTTCTTGTTACGTTCGTTAATGTAACCTAAACATTCATTAAATGCAATACGATATAACCAAGTTGTGATTTGATATTGTGGATCATATTGATCAATCTTAGTCCACATTTTAGTTAATGTGTTTCCTACAATGTCCTCAGTCGCTTCGCTATCTTTAACAATTTTGTTAATATAAGATTTTAATCCTGGTTTAACTTTACGATAAAGTGCTGTAAAATCCTTTTCTGATTTTGTCTCTAAAAAATTCTCTGTAAGTTCTCTGTAGTTTAACATATTTTGTTTGTGTTTTAATTATAAGTCAAATATACAACTAATATTTGACATAAAAAAATATTTTATGATAAAAAAGCAAAAAACTTTACTTTTTTTCTACATCTATGTCCTGAATGTCATCAAATAAAGACATAATAGAACTTAAGGCTTGAGGTTTATAACCCCAGAAGTCGCACGCAACATTAACCATTTTCTTTTTATGGTCTGTTTTGTATTTTGGGCTAGGATAGCCAAAGAAAGAATAATGTCCTTTGGATTTATTAGGCCATTCTTGTAAAGGCCAATAGGACACCGTAATTTTGTCTGCTTCAGCTGTAAATATGCCTTCAATTAGTTTTGCATTTGAAGGCATAATTTTACGAGCTTCTATTTCTTCTATCGGTCCGTCAGTTTCTCCAGGTACTATAACAATAAGACCATTTAACTTTTGTAAAGTTTCTTCGGCTGTTGTTGGGTCCCATGCAAAATTACCTAAGACATAAACTACGTCTTCTGTATTTACGACTGAATTCCAATTTTCAATTAAAGCATCATTCATTTCTTCAACTGAAGAGAATGGTCTTTTAAATTGTTTGATTGCCGAAGGACGGCCAAACTGTAAGTTTCCTGTTAGAAATAATTTCATTAAACTATGACGAATTTGATATTAAAATTGTTTTACTTTTGCAATTCTATTTTAGATTTGCTCAGCAGTTTCTGCTACTGGTTGAGGTGTTTCTTGTTCTGCAATCTTTGCATCAATCTCAGCCAATTCTACGTGTAAAGACTGAATTTGTTTGTTAGCTGCAGCCATAGTTTGCATAGCTTCAGTAATTTGACCACCGATGTTTGTCAATAAACGAACATAAGTTCTAGCAGACTCAACACCTGTGCTTTGAATAGCCAATAAAGATTGGTATAAAGTGTTTAAGTCGATTTGTTTTAATTGAACTGTCGCAGCTTCTTCCGCTGATAAAGTTCTTTTTTCGTTTTTAGCTAAATTAGACTCAATTGTTAAACGTGTTTTTTCGTTTTTTAAATTGTCATGTAAATTTACTAAAAGAGCTGCATTTTTAGAAGACCAGCTAACGTCTTTGTTTAAGTGGTTTAAAACTTTGGTAATATTACCAGTTTCTTCGAAGTTTACCGCGTAAGTTTGTTCTGCTAATTCAACTTGTTTTGCGGCTGCAGCTGTTTCTAACTCAGTACGCAATGCTGTTAAATCTTCTAATGTAACTTGTTTGGATTTTGTTGATTTTCCCATTTTTGATAGTGTTTAAATGTATTAACTTGGATAATTATATAAGTAAATGTCAAAAGGTTTATTTTATATATTACTTTCTTTCCAGATAGGATTAAACCAAAAAGTTCTACCATTTCTGTCTGTTATCTTGCTCATTTTTGGATTGCCATAGCAAATCATGAAATCTGACCATGAATCTACTTCAGCTTTTTTACCAAAGGGATTCTCCCAGTCTTTTAATTGACCTCCACCCAATCTATAAGCTTGTAAAGGCAATAGTTTACAAAGTTGATAGATTTCAGGATAACTCTGTAAGGCTTCTCGAGCACTTATAAATGGATTGCAATCTGTTCTATATAAAATTTCAGCTCTTAAATAATTGCCTATACCATTAAAGTATTTTTGATTCATTAAAACCTCATGGATTGGCTTGTCAAAATCTTTTTTGTTGATATTAGCTTTAATATTTCTGACAAAGTCTTGAAAGTCTGAAATTGGATCTGGACCTCTGTTGTCTGACCATTCTTCGCCTAATTTCCACTTTCCAAATCTTCGAACATCGACAAAACTCAATGTATATCCATCTTTGCTATAAAATTTAAGATGAGCGTGTTTAGGTTCTTTACCAGTCTCTGTTAGTTGAAAATGTCCTGACATACCCATTGTTATTCTAATAGGCACATATTGATATGGCGCAGATTCATGTTGATATAAGAACATAACCATTTCTTTACCTTTGTTTTTAGCGTTAATTCTAAATTCATTGTAGGGCGCGGGAATTTCTAAGCCTTTGTGCGCTGGATTCTTTTCTATTCTATTAAATATTTTACCTTTTGCAACTTCGGTAACGTATTCTGCTGTTAATTTTAATTCTGCTAATTCTGGCATATTTATGGTTTTAAGTCCCTATAACCTTATCTCTCGCTGAAAGACGAAACTTATATTAGTATTGGGCCCGTTTGTTTCAATTTTTTAAAAATACTATTTAGTCCACTGTGATTTTAAAGCTCACTGACACTATCGATATAAAGTCACATATTCACCAAAGTGCTTGTCAAATGTTTCGACCAGATGCTCATAATCTGCTGATTTCATATCTTCTAAGATAGCTTCACCAGGTAAACCTAATTGTCTAGCTAAATCCATGGCCGTGCCTAATAAAAAATAAGCATTTCCCTGTGGGCCTGTTAAATCGATCTCTAACGCTTGATTTTTTTCTTTAATTGATTTTATCATCTTGTTTGTTTTAATTACTCTGTAAATATACAAAAAAAAGCCCAAACTAAAAAATTTGGGCTTAACTATTTTCAAAAATTACAGGCTTATTATTCCCATATCTTATAAAACTTTCTAAATAACAAGACTACATCCATTGCATCTTCAATTGCATTGTGTGTTACGACACTACTAAGTCCTGCTCTTTCTTTACATAAACTTAAACCTGGCGCAGCATCATCATTCTTCCAATCAATATAAAGAACTGAAGGATCTAAAGTTCTACCACGAGCTCTTAAACATTGCTTCCATCTTGGTAAACGTTCTAAGAACTTATTATCAAAGTTGGCAAAGTTTTTACCAGCCGCATTGAAATAATAAGGTTTCATTTTAGAAGTTAAAGCTGGGTAAGATTTACCATTTACAAATTCCATCACACCAGTTGGATCAAACTTGCCATCTAAAGCTCCATTTTCCCATAAGAAATGAAAAATTCTTCGAGTAACATCTTCTTCTTTTAAATACTCACGACCTGTTCTAACTTCAATCGCTTTACGTTCTTCGTCACTACGAGCCATCTTATATTCTAAGATGTCAGCTATCAATTGACGATTCATGTTAATAGCAAAGATTTCACCTTCGATACGTTCTCTAAGAATTGCTATCTCTAATGTTGGTAATTCTTCAGCGGGTTTACAGTTGACTGTATTTTCAACTACTATACCAATTGATAGTGTTTGAGTGTTTTCATTATCGATTCCAGTGGTTTCGATATCAATTGATGCATATATCATATTTGTAAATTTACATTTCTATTATTTTCTTGCCTTCTGAGTGTTCTTCACATAATGTTGTAATCCAACCATCACCTCTAACTTGGCCCAATTCACCGCATTTTTCGCAAGTAATATAAGAAGCTGATTCAGCTAATTGAATACGATGCCAAATTTCTTCACTACCAGAATTAATATAAAATCTAAGACCACCAAACTTTTCTTTAACTTGACAAATTTGCTTGTCCCATCCAAGTTCTATTAGATCTTCTATAAGTCTCTTAATAATACCTAACCAACCTGGACCAACTGAAAAGAAACCTGCGCTTTTAATCGGTGGTCTATCAGTAAAGTAACCATTATTAAGTCCTCCAATACTTTCTAAGAAAGCATTCATTTCTTCTTTGGTCATTAAATTATTATTCATCTTTATTGATTTTAAGTGAATCTACTACTTTTTGTAATCTATCAGCATCATCTGGATTTAAGATGATCTCATCAAATGCACCAAAACGGCTTTGATAGCCAAAAATATATCTAAAGGCATATTTAAGTCTTCGCCATATTGGTTGTTTTGTCAAATGTATCGTTAAATACAATTCATTATCATCTTCAAATTTTCTAAAGATAAATTGGTGATCTGGCGAATGGCAATCGCAGATAAAAATCTCTTGTGTTTCGAATTTCATTATACAGTGTGTTCTATTCTTACTCTAACGCAGTTTTGTGGCAATCTGTGCAAGTGTCTGTAGTTGTTAATATAACCCATCATGTTTGCAGAACCAACTGCATTTGCTGAGTGAATTACAACATCAACTACAGGTTGTCCATCTAACCATTGATTGACTAACCATTTTGTGCAGTCCATACCAGTTTTTTCAACAATATTATCATAGTTAATAGCGTAATTCTTAGTTACACCATATTGCCATTCCTTCATTGCTGTTTCTCCTAAATCATGGTCTAGAGAAATTAGTTCAATATTCTCTAGACCAATGTACATGATTTGAGCTACGAACTGATCATAGTTCCTAACAACAACCCAATCTTTATCAACTGGTGTTCTTACGTCATCTAAATAAATTCTTACTTTGCTCATTTCTATTATGTTTTATTTTAAAATGTCAGCTTCTGGTTTTATTTCAACCTCAACTTCCCATTTAGGATTTCTTTCTGTCACTAATTTTATAATACCGTATGCTAGGTGATTATAGTTTGCACTTGTTAATGTGAATGTTGCTTCAGTAACAAGCTTACGATTGTCATACGCAACTTCAACTCCACTTAATTTAGCAATTAAATTACCTTTATGGTAAATATTTCCACTTTCATAGGTTAATCCTTCAGACGACACGTGTCTTAATTCCGAACAACTTGCCATTGATACTAGTGCAAGCAACATAATTAATTTTTTCATAATTTTAATTTAATAGGTTTCTTATTTTATACTACTTTTCGAACGTTGGTTTCAACCACATACCATCTTGAAATAAAACTTCTTCGATCATTCCAGGATGTACGTCTTCTAATACGAATAACATTTGCAAAGAAGTCATTGTATCTGCATGAAAACATTTAGTAAGTTCTTCTCTAATTCTTTGAGCACTTACAACCTCTTTCATTTTTACCCAAAGCAATGGTTCTGCAATTGCTCTTTGAATATCTTCACACATTACAAAGCCTTTAGTGATTGAAAATCTAAAAGCTCTTAAAATTCTCAAAGGATCATCCATAAAGGTTAACTTAGGATCTAAAGGTGTTACAAGTATCATTTGTTTTAAATGTTCTTGACCGTCAAACAAATCGATAATAGTTCCATCTTCAGCTTCTGCTAATGCGTTAACTGTAAAATCTCTACGTACTAAGTCATCTTCAAGAGTTCCAAGTTCTAAGATTGGTCTACGAGTTCCTTCTTCGTACCCAACTTCTTTACGAGCTAAAACAAAGTCAGCCACCATACCTTCATTCTCATGGCCTTGTGGAAACTTAGCTCTAATTGTAAAACAATCTGGAGTACTTAAAAAGATTGTAAACATGTGATGATCTAACCAATCTGTCATGATTTGAAATCCTTCTTCTACGGTTCTGTCTAGATTATCTAAGACAAATGTAAAATCAATATCGTTGGACTCTAGTCCAAGTAATCTATCTCTTACGCAACCTCCTACTTTAAATATTTTTGGCATCTTCTTTTAATTTTTTAATGTGTTTACAATCTCCTCTGTGAAATGAAGCTGACGGGCAAGTACAACTCCATTTGTCATTATTATTTTTAACTTCGTAAAATTTACCTGGCTTCGAGGCTTCAACCTTATATGATTTAATTTCTAAAAGTTTTTTAGCTTCTACTTCTTTCTTTTCAACGTACTCTGTCATATCAAAATCGATTTGATCTCTAGTAGTTCCTTTAGGTACTGGATGCCAGCCTGGACATATATAAGTACCGCTTAAAGTTGTTACAATTGCAAATGCAGTTCCGAATGGGCTACTTGGTTTGATAATAAACTTTTCCATCTTATTGATTTGTGTTGATGTTTTAATTATAATGCTAATATACGAAAAAAAGCCCAAACTAAAAAATTTGGGCTTAATTATTTTCGTAAAGTTACGAACAATTTCTATTTTCTATTCAAAAGAATTCCTTGTGCTGAACCAAATACGTTGTTAGATCCATAAGGTGATACGCCTTTTTCAGCCCACACTCTTTCAGTTTCTGCTCGATATAATTCTAGCATTTTAGGTTGAGATAAAATCTCTTTTGTTTTAGCGTCATAGATAGCAGCTTCATAGTTACCTTTAGCCGTTGCTACTTTCTTTAAAGCTGATTGTTCTGCTTGTTTTGTTTGAGAAATAATAGTTGCTGTTTCTTGTAAGACTGCAATTTTTCTTTCAATAGCTGCTTTATATGATGCAGGTAATTGCATTTTTAAGATTGCAATGTTATTTAACGTAAAGCCTTCTTTTTCTAAAGAAGCTGATAAAGTTTTAGTTACATTAGCCTCATAGATATTTCTGTGTTGTAATAAACTATCTGAAGCAAAACTAACAGCATTATCTAATAATTCTTTACGTACTAATGTTCTTACTCGAGTTTCAATCAACTCTTTCATATCAACTCTATATTTAGTAAATAATTCAGCAGCTCGTGCTCGTTGTAATTGTAAGTTAATAGAAACGTCTAAGCCAAATGTTGCACCATCTGCTGATGTCACATCAATGTGTTCATCTGTTGGTGAATCTTCGTCCACCGAAGCTGACCATACTTTGTGTTGAACTGACGTTGGATATAAATATACGTCTTGTGTTGGTGGGAAATAGAAAATGAATCCTGATTTCATTTCGATGTTCGGCACACCTTTGTCATTTCCGATTTGATCTACTACTAATGCGACTTCACTTGAGTCAGCTGTTGTACATGAGTTAGCACCTACTAATAAAATTAATACTGCTGCTAAAATTCCTAAAATTGATTTAATTTTCATTTTTGTTTATTTAATTGGTTATTTGTTTTCTTTATTTGTTCGGTATTCTATAATAATTTGTGCAATTGTTCGGCCAAAATTACATGCACATATAAATGCAGTTGAAATTAATGCTATTGAGATCAATACACCTAAAATTAGATATAAGTTGCTTGGTTGATTCATTAAACGAAGTCCCAGTGGACCAATGTTTATGATCGATAAAATCCAACCTACTAAATATAAGATTGCTTTTAAAATTTTTGTTTTCATGATTTAATTAATTTAATTGTTTTATAAGAGATTTAAAAATTGTTTAATATGATAGAGATTTTTTCTTTCTAACTATATTAAGATTTTCATAATTATTTTGCTTATTGAATTGCCTTTCAATTCTATATAGGTGATTTGGTGTTAAACCGAACCAAGGATCTGAATGATAAAACTTTGCAAATTGTTCAGGTAACATATCCGAGTCATCATCCAAAATTGCATAATCTTCAACATCTGAATGCACATCTAACCATTCTTGAATCTCTTGACCTCTTAAAGTCATACGTCGACCTGTAATTCCAACATAAGTTCCAGATTTAAATCCTAATTTTACTAGAGCATCTTCCCATCTTTCCGGAGTCGACTCATAGTCTTCCTTACCAAAATGATGTTTCCAAACTGAAGATATACATATTTTAGTATCTGTTTTATTACACCATTCACTTAACCATTTCCATTTTTCAGCGCATGTTTCCTCTACTAATCTTTCAAATTGATAATCAAATTCATAAAATCTCTTTGGTGTTTTGTAATCTGCCATAGAAACTCCTTTGGATTTGATTCCAAATATTTTTCTAAATAGATGTTTTGACTCATATAACCAAGTAATTGGTTTTCTCCATCTTCTTTTATGTCTTTGTTCATAAAAAACTCTGGAATTCATAACGCCATCAATATCTAGGAATATTACTTTCATCGATTGCGTATTAATTTAATTGCTTTATGAGTGATATAAAAATGGTTTCATATTTGCTTGGACCGTCTTCTACGTCTAAATTATATTTTTTTAATAATTCATATAACGCTAAAGATTCATTTTCGATCATATAAACTAAAGCCATTGTTTCTGCACTTGACCATTCTTCTTGCGGTGAAGTGTTTAAAAATCCAGTAAATCTATTATCGTTTGGATCTAATTGATAGTCTTTTGAAATTCTATCTAATACTGGTTCTAAAATAGAACTTGCAATTATTTGTGTGTTTTCCATTTTTTTAAATTTATAAATTATCATAACTTCCATAAACACCAGTTTCCATTTCAAACTGACGTTTTTCGTGTTCATATTCCGAGTAAACATTGATATTTAACCAACGATCTTCTCCATTAAAACCTCCATTTTCCCAAGATGGTCCAATATTATTCAAATACTGAAACGCTTCTTCAGCATTCCAAGCTTTGCAAAATTCATATTCAGCTTGCGTTAGAATTTCAACAGTATTAATTAAACGTTGATATTCTTTATATTCTTGTTCTGCTAAATAATTAGATTCTTCTGACATAATAGTTGTTGTTTTAATTATAAGGCTAATATACGAACTTTATTTGAGATAAAAAAATATTTAAGTAATTATTTTTCAAAAGTTATTAACAATCTTCTAGATCATTTTCAACTATTTCATATCGTCTACCACCAATATCGTTCCACGCATATAATTGAGCAGCATCAAAAGTTGTAAAACTTTTAATATCGTTTTGGAATATTTCAATACCATCAGAAAAGAAAGGAATAACTGTAAAGACTGTCATAATTTGTTTGTTTTTAATTACTCTGTAAATATACAACAAACATTTGACATAAAAAAATATTTTAGTACTTTTTTACTAAATATTTTTCATACGAGCCACTAACTCGCTGGTTTGGAAAGTAATAAGACTTGAATTTTTTTCCATTTAAAGAGATCGTTTTTGTAAATCCAACTGGAACCATAGCTCCGGTGGTGTTTCTAACAGATCCAAAGAAGTCTAGTGTAATTAAAACTGAAACTTTATTATTGATGGCTAACTCTTTTTCATAGGATTCTAAATCTTTCCATTGATCTCGATTTAGATCTTTGTGTTGTAGTGCGCAATTAACATAAGAAAATGTTTCTTTTAAAGCTGTTTCATCACAATTAAAATCAGCGGCTGGAGCCATGTGCCCTTTATCATAATCATTATGCGCATAATCTAGATCATCTGAAGTGTGAATGTCTGATTCTACATAAAAATTTAAACCTTGTCTAGAATTATAATTTGCTTTAGATTGTTTAGAGTTACATAACACATCGTAAGTAACCATAAGAGGTTGCTCCAGACTCTGTGAATAGACAGAAGTATAGTGTTGTTTTTTAATTGTAACATTTTGTAATTCTCCAGTGGGGTTGAAGAAAAATAGCAGCCAAGAGGCTGCTATAATTTTAACAAGGGGTGCCATGCATTATATATTAATCTAGTTTTTCGCCGCAATTAGGGCAAAACTTCCAACTTTGTTTCTTCATGCGAGTTCCACAAGAAGAACAATAGTTTCTTATATCTTTGATTTCTGTTTGTTTTGCAGATTCTGGTAAGATTTTCCATGTTGAAGTTGCACATGCAAAAAATTCAAAGTCCTGATTTGTAGTACTAAAACTTTGTTTTGATTTTGAGCCACCTTCAATTCTTCCTGTTTCCAAAGTTTCTAAAGAACTAACAACATGCGCATTTAATTGTGCATTATTAGTAATAGTTGAGTTGGTTGTAAAAGTAGCAGTTGGATTTGGATTTCCAGTACCTGAACTACTGTAGAATACATTGCCTGTATACGGTTGACCCACAAATGGACTTGAATTCCACGGAGCTTGAATAATTCCAGTCCATGGTCTTGTAGATACAACTTCAGTTTCTTTGTAAAATTCTACCTTAACAGAACCATTATTTTCAATAGCTTTTAAAACTTCTGGTGTAGTTCCAGAATCGACTGTATAAGTATTGAACTTAAACTTTTTGTTTGTATCAATAAAACGATCTAAGAAGTACCTTTGACCTGGTCTAATTACTAAGCCTGAAGTAGAAATTAAGCTGTTATTGATGTAGATTTTTGCAAGTACAGAGACTTGGTAAGGATTAAAGAGTTCGATTTGAAACTCATCGCCATCTTTAAGATAAATGACGTCGGCATAAGCCTTTAAACGATTGTTGTTAAGCGCAACATAAGCGCTTGGGTAATTTGTTTTCATAGTGCTAATTAGTTTTATTAAAATCCTTTTATTGCTTTGCAACAATTCTAAAGCCATTATTGACTCAGGACCTCAAGAGCATGGGCACCACTCTTATTAAAAAGAAAAGGAACCAATGCTGATTCCTTTTCTGTAGCGGAGAGGACAGGATTCGAACCTGCAACCCGTTTCCGAGCGACGGTTTTCAAGACCGCTCGACAACCATTGTCCACCTCTCCAATAATGTTTAAGAACTTTTATTATATAACTAAATTAATTTTTGTTTACAAAATTTTGTAAAGTAACTTCTAATTCAGAAATTTTAGTGTGTAATTGTTCTATATATCTATCATTAATTTCAACATTCGACTTCATTGATTGAATTTCTGCTTTTAATTTAGAATTAATCAATGTCAATCTTGCGTTTAATTTATTAACAATAATATCTGTTGGTTTTATACTTTTTTCTATTTTCTTTGAGATAACAAAATAAAGTATTGCTGCTACTATTATGACGAATATGTATATCATGGCTTTTCTACTTGAATATTAAAATTAACAACACATCTGTGAGATTTACCATAAAAAGGCGTCACTGAGTGTACAATATCATAAGGCCATAAAACTAACATGCCTTTTTTAGGTCTTATATAGTAATCATAGTCTCTAACATGAAAACAGAACGCACCTGAATATGTGTGGTCTGCAAAAGGTTCTCCATCTGACAAGTAATAACCTCCAGAAAAACCTATGAATGGAGCTTCGTTTGGATCCCATCGACAGTGATTGTGTTTATTGTGGCCTCGACCATCGTGTGGTTCATACCACTGAGCCCAACTTTCTGTAATTTTAGGATCTAATATGGCATCTGACGGCACAGCACCGATAGCTTTAATAGTATGCGTAAATGCTTCGATAATACGTTGACGCATTTCTTTAACATCGACGTTATCTATTTCTAAAAAGTCATTTGGCGGCACTGAAAATCTTGAGCCTATTGGTGGAAAACCATCTTCAACCCAAGCGTCTTGATTTCCATACCAATCTGAATAACCATCATAACGATCTTTATCATATTGTCCAGGCAATTCTTGACCCATTCTTCTTTGCAATTCATCTAAGTGCGTAAAACCCATTTGAAAAAGCCTATCGTGAAATTCATGATCTTCGAACTGATGTTGATAAACTGGAATAGGTGCAAGATATTTAATATCCGGAATATTCGTATCTATTAAAGGTTTATTAAAGTACATATTATATGTGTTTAAAGTAGATGTTTTTATTAACTTTCGTATTAATATATTTATTAATCTTAATTACTGGATCATTTGATAAATCATAACCCTTTCGTTCCATGTGCATTCTCGTATCATTGTGAGTACCATACGTCACAGTCGGTTCGAATTTAGCAATGTATTCATCTACTGTACAATTGGCAAACAAATAAAAAGCATGCTCTTCAATACAATTTAGAATATTATTCTCAGTTGCAATTTTTATTAGCTCTTCACCGACATTTGGATTTCTAGTATAAAAGAAACTAAAATTTGGAGTTACTAGCATGTTTTTAAATTTCCAACTATATTTTCTTAACTGAGCTTCATGAGAAGCTATATAAGCTAATAATTCAGGTGGAGCTTCATTGTTATAACGTTCTTGCGCTGAATGTGTCATTATATCAACTATGCCAATTCCCTCAGAATCATGATATGCGTACAAAGGTACTTGAATATCGTTGCCTTTTTGTAATTGTTGATAAAAATGATCATCTAGCGGTTTTGCTAAATAACAATCCCAATCTAAAAATATAAATTCATTAAATATTTTACCAGCATGTTGCACAGCTAATAATTTATGCATGAAATGTGAATGAATAGTAGAATAACTTGCATCAGAAGAAAATTCAGATAAACATACAACTTTATAGCCTAATGATTTTAAAAAAGTTTCATTCTCAACACCCCATGTAATTACAATTTCATCTGTAAAAATGGGATTTTGAAACACTTCATTTCTTGTGCGTTCTACATCTCCCCAAAGAGCTCTGACAATTGGTATTTTATTATTAATGGCCATGTTTTTCTTTATTCCAATACTTATTTAAGTTAAAATAGTATAAGTAATTGCTACCACCTAAATCCCAGATTTCATCATAGTATCGTTGGCATTCTCTTTCCATAAATTCTGGATCATTTGCAAATACAACTTTAGCTAACCAAACATGTTCCCATTCAAATTGATCTTTGGTTTTATCATGCTCAACTGGATAATACCATTGTTCAGAATAACCAAAGCGTCTGTCTTCTGGTTTTGCATAATCATTATCGGCTAGAAATATTCTATCGGTTAAAGTATTTGTATGATATTCATGTTCTCTGATAACATGACCAAGAATTCCTTGGTCTGTTGCTAACCAAAACCACTCAGGCACCTCATTCTCTCCAGAATTGATTAATTTCTTATGTGCTTTAACATATTCGTCAACTGCGGAAGCTGTCCCAAAATAAACAAATGATGTATTGGGTGAATACGCATTACAATTATAGTTATGTGGTATTTCTACGTGTTTAATTTCAGATTCCCACTGTTGTCTTGTAAAATAATAACTGCCTCTTGGTATTTCCCAGTGGCCAATTCCAATATCTCCATAATAAAAATCGGCTGGAACTTCGCCTCTAACTATAAAGTCTTGATCTAGAAATACAAAAGGTTCTTTTTCATTTTGCAAAGCTTGTATTTTACCAGAAGTCCAATAATATGCAGGATCTACATTCTGTAAATTATCTAAGAATTCTGTGTCGATCTCATCGTATAGTTGAGTTATACCTATTTGCTGATAATAACTTAAACCTATTGAATCTGTATATAATTTTATAGGTCCATTGTGTTTTTTCCATCTAATCGCAGATAAAATAGTGTATAGTATCTGATAGTTTGGAAGCTCATAAGTTTTTGAACTTATATTTTTTGTAATTGAAAAACCGTGACCTCTTAGACGTTCTTTATTAAAAAATGGAGCCGTCCAATTTACATGTATAGCTTTCATTAAAGTGCGTATAGTTGTTTTAATTTTTCATATCTTTCTTCGATCTGATCTAAATAATACTTGTCATATTTAGTAGTTGAAATAAAGTGCATTACCTTACTTTGTTTCATAAGCTCTAAGTCTTGACTTAATATGTAGCCGTCTGTATCTACTAATAAGATGTGTTTTTTATCAGAATAAGCTCTATTTAATATAGATAGAAATGATTGTTCTTGTAATAAAATTTTGTAATCATCCCAACCAGTACCTTGCATTGTTTTATGATCCCATCTACTATAAATAAAAGCATCTATTAACCATTGCATGTCGTGTGTTGAGAAAAACTTGCTCATTATAGAATTATTAAAGCCCATAAATCCAGAATTTCCAGCTCTAGCATTACCGAAACATCTATAATAATTTTCAAATACTTCATTACCGAAGCGTTCTACTAATTTACCCATCATTGGTTTATCAGCATCGTGATATTGATCTGCTATTGAAAATGGAATCTTAGAGCAAACAAAGTGTACAATGTCTTTAAATTCTACACCGTTAAATAAAATATCGTCATCATAAGTTAGTAAGTAATTTACGTTTCTAGCATGGTGTAAATAATGATATAATAGGATGTGATAAATCCATTCCCATTCTTTAAATGCTTTTACATCAGGCTCTATGCCAAAATTTCTAACATAGTCTTCTAAAAATTGATTGTCGTAAAAGAAAAGTTTTATGTTTTCTGGAACTATCTTTCTAGCCATTTCCTGCATTTCAAGATTTGGATTATTCACATTGATGTGAATTTCAGCTTTGTTCATTTCCTTTCTGTGAAAAGAAATTAATCTACATATTTCAGCTAATGCAACTACTTGTTGTTTATCAAAAGTTCTCCATGAACGTGCAACTATAAAATCTCTCATTATTCGTGTATTAAGTAAATATCTTTGTTAATCTTTGATGCTATATAATTATTTATTCTTTCTATTGCTCTGTCTTCTGTTAAATCAAAATGATAGCAATTATCTTCTCGACCTCTGATAACAACAGGCTCATATTTTTCAATATATTCGTTTATAGAACAGTTTGCAAACTGATACATGCAAAATTCTTCTATACATGTTAAAATACCACGTTCTTTGTATATTTCAAGTAATTTAGATGCTGTTGGTGTATAATTAGAATAAAAGAAACAAAAATTAGGAACTACTCGTAAATCTGCCCAGGTCCAGCTATTTTCCATTAACATTTTATTCTGCACTGTCAGCCATGGAAATATATTAGGATCTAGATCTTTAACCCATTGTTTTTCTGGGTTTTGTTCTATTTGAGCTAGTACTTTATTTTCATAATTAGTTGGATATGCATATAAAGGACATTGCAATCTTCCTTTAGTTCTAATTAAATTCCAGAAGTTATCATCTAATGGTTTAACTATTTGAACATCCCAATCTAAAAATAAATATTCTAAATATGCGTGTTCAGCTCTTTTTAAGCACTCTAATTTATGCACAAAGTGTTTATAAACTGTGCTATATTCTAATTCTGTTGAATCGTAATGGATTAAAACGGTTTCATAACCCATAGATCTAAAACGCTCATAATTTTCTCTACCATAAACGTATACAACTTCGTTATCAAACAAAGGTTTTGGAGGCACTTCATCCCAAGTGCTTTCTTGATCTCCCCAAAATGCTCTAATTATCTTCATTAGTCAGTATTATCTAACTTATATTAAGAAACTAAATATTGTTTATTATTCTCTAAGTTGTTATCTGTAAGTTTACGTAAAATAAAGTCCTTTATTTCAGGTGCTATGTCAGTTAATTTATCAACAATCATATCAATGTACCATTGTTGTTTATTTGGATCATGTTTGAAACTATATTTGTCCAACCACAAATGAATGGCATGGTCATAACTTTGTTTTAAATTCCAAAAACCAGAATTACTTTTAAGCCATGTACCACCATCTTTGAAATTAGCAGCTAACATGCATGTATAATTGTATTTACTTTTAGAAATTAAAGCAGCTAAAAGATACTGTTCTGCGAAAACAGTGTAATCGTTATTTCTAAATTTAGGTGATTGTAATTGACTAGCTCTATTGATATAGTCTAATGAAAGTTCGGTATATTCTTTATTTAAATCTATATTCCCCATGTAAAAAGAACCCATATTAAAAGGATTAGCCCAAAAATTAAGTTTTTGCTTGGGTTTAAAATCAACTTCTTTTAATTTCTCTCTGGGTTTTGCATACGCTGAATTCATAAACCAAAGTTCTTTATGATAAACACCTAAATCATAGCCATTAAAAAGATTAAACTGAAACATATCAGTGAAATTGACAAAATCAAGATCGCTCATCATATATGGCTTAGTTTGATTTTTCATAACAAGAAGTTTGCCAGAAGACCAAAATCTTGTTTTATTAATAGAAGTTGTTTGATTTAATAGATCTGTATCAATTTCATCCCATATTTCTAAAATATCTAATGATTTAAATACTTGATACGTTGCGTCATCACAATAAAGTTTAGTAGGCCATTTATACAATTTCTTCCACAAGAGACATTGAGCTATAGTACAATATAGCTCGCTCTTCCAAATCTTAAACGGTTTGTCTAATTGTTGGCAAATATGGATGTGTGTAATCATTATGTTGCAACTCTTACATAAGGCGCATTTGTTCCAGTGCTGTCGTTGAATTTTTGAACCAACATGTTTAAAGCTTGCGTTAATGTTGCAATATCTTTTGATAAAGCTGTATTATCTGCAGCTTTAGCTTGTTCTGCTTTTTGTTGCTCTGGTGTTTTAGGTATACTTTTATTAACTTTAGTATCTGTACTTGTTACCATACCTGTTACTTTTTCTACGAATCCGCCGATAGCTTTACCAGTTTCTTCTATAAGTCCGGAATTACTATCACCTTGTTTTTCAACAGCTGTTTCTAAATTAACTACAGTTTTACTTAATTCTTCTACAGCTTTTAGTAATTCTTGCGTTAAAGTTTTCATAGCATTTTGTGCATCTGGTTTAGATAAATTAGCTATCGAAGTGAACATTGCTGTAGAAGCTTGAACAGCTTTAATATTTAAACCATTTGCTGCTTTTGCAAATTTAGTATATGCGTTTGCTATTTTTTCAGAAGCATTTGCACTCTTAGTTAAATTTTCAGAATTAGCTTCTTCTATAAAAATAGACCATGCTCCTAATCCTTTAACAACGCCTCCAGTATAACCTGCAATTTTACCAAATGAGGTAGCTACGGTTTCCATAGGTTTTGATATAGTTGTAATAGCATTTGCTCTATTTAAAATCATATCTAATAAATCAATAGGCGATTTGGTTTTTTCACCACCAAAGAAAGAGCTTATACCATCTATAATAGATTTACCTAAGTTTGCGATAGAAGCTCCTAAGCCTCCAATTGCTTGTCCAGCTAATGCACCAACTAATGTTAACCATGCACCTGCAAGTAAAACAATTCCACCTGCTAAAGCCGGTAAATTTTCTATACCTATTTCATTTTTTAATCTCGTGAAAGCATTTATCATGCCATTTACAGGTGCCATCATTCCGGCGGTTAAAGCTTGCATACCACCGACAAATTCAGTTGGCACTTTACTTAAAATCCAAGCTACGGCCCAAATACCGGCTGCGATAGTTATGACACCGATAACACCAGCTATAAGAGCTGCTTCACCTGTACCGCCTGATAAGGCTATAACTGCTCCAATTACACCAATTACACCGGCAAATACACCAATAGCTAATGCAGCATCTAATGTCCAACTTAACGGTGGCGTTTTAAATGTATCTGGTAAAACTGAAAATATGTATGAAATTGCAAGAATAGCAATAGCTGTTGCAACAGTTCCTAAAACACCTAATAAAGCTTCTTTAGGACCAACTCCAAATTTTTGGAATACCATGGCTAACAAGGCAAATGGAATTGCAAAGACAAGTATAGCTAAACCTGCTTTTAAAGTTTCAATTGGATCTGGTCCTTTTAATCCACTTAATGATTCTGCAGCTTGTGAAAATACCCAAGCAACACCGGCAATTGCAATAGCGATTAATGGAATTGCAATAGCTCCATAAAGTAATTCTTGTGGACTAGCGCCTTTAACGGCTTTCATTACAAAATAGAATGAAACTGCAAATAAAGCAACTGCTGTACCCGCAACTAAAGACCATGTCATATCTGGAGCTTTATATTGACCATCTGGTAAATATTGAAATGCATAAGACAATCCAACAATACCCAATGCTATGGCTCCAATTGCTAATGAGCCAAACATAATTTGTTTAAGAGAAGCTCCTTTAACAGCTTTCATAATTAAAAAGAATGAAACTGAAAATAAAGCAACTGCAAAACCAACTTGAAGTGACCATAATAAATCTGGAGCTTTATATTTGTCAGGCAACATTTGAAATATCAAAGCTGTTCCAACAATACCAGCTGCTACTCCAAGAAATGAAAGTACTACCATGCCCATATCTTTAACGCCTAATTCGTTGTCTTTAATTGTTTTTGCAAATAAAACAAATGCATAAGCTGAAGGAATCATAATAAGACCTATGGCTAGTGCAGTTAAGAATTGTCCAGCGCCAATAACTGGCATAAGAGATAATATAGCGCCTGATAAAACTAAAGCAACTGAGATTCCAACCATAGTTAATAAAGTTGCTCCCATTATAGAGAACATATTACCGGTATCTGGTTTTGAACCTGAAAAACCTTTGTAACTTGCGCTTACCAGACCTTGATTTTGTCCAAGAACATCTGCAATTTTAACAAAAACCGGTGCTACTAAAGCTAATGTAGCTGCTACTGCAAGCGCAGATAACAGTTGCATTGGATTTAAAACTGGCATAAACATAAATATACCTGCAGCCGAAACTAATGCAGCTGCAACACCTATAATCATCACGGCAGTCAAACCGGTATCTTTCATAGACATCGGTTTAAATCCTCCAGAGCTTTCTACTCTTTCGTCTCTACCAGAATTATTACTACTACGATTTTTAGATTCTTTAATTTGATCTTTGATCAAAGACTTAATGTCCTTTAATATAGAAGTTTGCGTAGATAATTCAGAAGCCATATCGTTAGCAGCACTTTTTAAATCTACTGTTAGAACTTTATGAATATCTTGCGTTAACATCATTTCCGCTTCTGAAACTGCGGTTAATTTATCTAACGGTGAAAGTAATGACTGGAGTGCCTGTACGGGATTAAATTTCATTTATATCTTTATATCTTTTATATAGCTTTTACTATATATTAAAAACTCCATCACTTAAGTGACGGAGTTCTCATTGTTGGCATTTTAATATTTGGTATTTTCATACCACTCATCATTTCTGATGTTGAATCTTGTTGACCTTTGTTTGCCTCTTGTTCTTTCTTTAAATGATCTGTTAGATCTCTAAGCAAGTAGTGGTATTCATAGAATTCCATTTTCTCAAGCTCAGATGGTTGTATATGTAAATGTAAATATACGTAAAACTTTGTTTTAAAGAAGTTCTCCAGCGAAATCTTGAACAATGAAAAGAGATTTGATTCCGTCACGAAAGCTGATTGGGACCACCTCCTCGTCGTCCCCGATCTCCACTAACATGTTTGGCTGAATTCCAGTCTTCATTTGTTCTGCTAATTTATAAATCAAACTATATTTTTTGTTTGACCATCCATTCATGTCAACTTCAAATCTGAAGATGTCATTATCTGTAAATCCTCTCCATTCTCCAACTAAATAAGGCATTATTTGTAGAACTGATTGGTCGATTTTACCACCTGTTTTTTGTCTCTCTCTGATATATGCTGTCATTTTTTGCATAACACCAATAGTTGGTGGTTTCATCTCAATTGTACCAAATGATTTGGTTTCAATTAAAAATGATTTAGATTCCATATCATAGTACTTGTCTAATGTTTCTGGAATTTTAAAATATTGAAAGTATTCCTTTTTAATTTCAATAATATGCTTTTCTCCATGTTTATCTAAATGATCTACTGTTAATTTAGATTCAGGTTCTGGAAATGTTAAATCTCTAATAGAAAGAATTACATAAAATCTGTCTTCTTCACAAAGATCTTTATACGACATTTTTTTAGTTCCTGATAAAACTCTTGTACAAGACTCTACGATATTATTTAATTTATCGTCAACGTCTAAAACGTTAGTTTCGTCAATAGTTGAAAAGTGTCTAATTTCTGCAACCTTTGCAGAACGAATTGAAATTTCTGTTCCTTCTGGGTAAAACATACCACCTGAAGGTAAATTAATAACTGGAATCGGGTGATAACCTAAGTGGAAATCAGCGTCTTCTGCTTTTTGTGTAGCGAATCTGTCCATTTGAACTTTACCTAGATTTACAGGCTCTTCAATAACAGTTTCACTAAGTGGTAACTCTTCTCTTTGTTTAACAACATTTTCATATTGTTTATCTAGATCTAAGTTTTCATTCTCGTTGTTTTGCATTACTTTTTAGATTTAAGTTTATTAATTTTGTTTTTGTCCCATATTTTGCTTTCATCTGAGCGACTATCTATTTCAAGGCGAATTAGCTCTCTAATAAAAGCTGAAATAGAAATGGGTCTTTCTTCTCGTTCAATTGCATCATTTAAGATAATACGATTAAGTATGAAAACTTCGTCCTCACTTAAAAGTACTTGCAATTTTTTAGTTAGTTTATCTTTAGACATGTAGATTATGTTGATATTATATTATATATTTAAATCAAAAAATAAGGATGGGATTTTAAGCGTCCCATCCTTATTAATGTTGTTATGCTAATACTTCTTTCCAAGTATCACATCTCCAAGCAACCTCTAAAGATTCTGGTTCTGCTTCAGCGTATGACAATTCAGCAGTAAATCCTAAAGCACTTGTGATAAAACAATCTTCTAAAGTTACTGTTCTATAAATATCTCCAGCTCTGTTGAATTGAACGATAACGATAGTACCTACGTAATCTTTTTTAAGACCCATAACACCAGTTTGAGGATCAAACTGTTTGTTATACCATTGTCTCATTGTTTTATACAAATATGCTTGGTTAGCATTGTTTAAGTTTAATGAAAAATTAATAGTTACATCTACTGAAGTTTCACTAGGCATACCAGCGAAAGATCTTGTAGAGAACTTAAATTTTTGTGCAACCGCTTCAATTCCTTTGTATAATTCCAATCCTGAGATAGAGTTAACGTGTTGAATTAATAAAGGAGCATCTGCTACTCCAGTCGGAGGCAATACAGTAACTTCGAATAAATTCTTTTGTACTGGTTCATATTGTTGACCTTTCTTTGCAGTCTGGTCTTGCGAATAGTGTGGTAAAGCCATTTTACTTTATATTATTTTTATCTTATGTTTTATATATCAATTAAGAAAAGTTTCCAGTTTTGATTTCTCCTGTGTTTAGGATTGTAGTTCTATGAACAACAACTTCTAAACCTTTAACTGGTTCAACAAAAGTATCAATAATACCCATATTGTGGTCGATAACATCATCAGTGTTATTCGTTTGATCCATAATATTTTGGAAATCGTAAATACCTGTGTCAGCTTTTACAGATTGCATAAATGCGTCTGCTAAAGTTTTGATTTCTAATCTTGTTTGAGCTGTATTAAATTCAAATACGTAGTTTTTAAGGATGTTAGCCATACCGTCTTGGATATAGATTAATACCTCTCTTACGTGAGCTGAAGATAATGCAGATTTAACCGATTGTTGAGCTGTTTTATTACCTAAGATAGTTAATCCTGCACCTCTTTGGAAGACGATTGGGTTAATACCGAATGGTTCTAAAATATCTCTGTCAGCTTTGTCAAACGCGTATTCTACACCTACTACATTAGCCCCTGATACAACACCTCTTCTAGGTCCTGCAACGATTGACCAAGGTAAAGCGTTGAAATATTTGTCAATAAAGTTATTAGATACGTAAGCTGCTGGTGGAACAATAGTGTCTTTACCATTTTCTCTTACTAATAAACCTGGTCCATAATAGAATGCGTAATTAGCTCCATCATTGATAGAAGGTAAAGCATATAATGAACTTGGATTTTTATCTAAGTTACCACCGTCTTTGATGTAAGCAACGTTAAATTCGTTGTTATCATTTTTGAATGATGGATCAGTTGATTTTTTGAAATCTGAAACTGTAGGCGCATTTAAGATAGCTGCTGCGTTTTGTCTTTCGTGTGCTAAGAATGCTAATTCTTTCTTGTTTAAGATAGAACCATCTTCGTAAGATGCGAAAGTATCTACAATATATCTAAAATCGATAACGTCTTTGTCAACTAAAGCTGCGAATAAACCAGTTCCTGTTAATTGAGATAAAACTCCAGAAATTGTTTTATTAGAAACTGTTGCTTTTTCTAAAACCAATGGTTTGTAAGAAACGGTAGCTTCTTCAAATGAAATGTTATAGAATCCTGACCATGTAGTTGCAACTGGTTGGCTACAAGTTACTGTCCATACATTTCCTGATCTTTGTACTCTTTGTACTTTAGCTAATCTGTTAGCTGCTAATGCATCAACATAATGTCCTTTTTTGATAGGGAATGCATCTGCTGCACCTGAAGTTGAATATGTCATAGTGAATGTAGATGCGTTATTTGCATAAGTTCCACCTGCTAATTCTTTAACTTTATCGTGTGCGTATTCTGCTGTAACAATTTGATCATATACATTAACACTTCCAAGACCTACTAAAGTATATGCTGAATTTAAAGTAGCTGAATCAAATGTGATTTCAGTATCTAAACCATTCATAGCAACGTTAGTAATTTCAGTGTAAGTATTAGCTGTAGAAGTTAATAAATATTGACCAATTTGGAAATCAGCTGTTAAATCTTCACCATCAATTGTTAAAACTGTAGATGTTGCTGAAGCTCCATTAGCTACTTCAACGATGTTTGCTTCATAAGTAGTTACGTTAGTTTGTACATATTCTGCAATATATGAAAGTAATTCATAATTTTCAGCTTCGTCATAGATATGACCAACTAAATCAACTTTAGTTCCATTCTCATCAGTTACTAAATCTTCGTTAACTGCACAGAATAAACCTGTTCTTCTAGCTTCTTGGTTAATACCAGCTTCAATGTATAAGTTTCTTCCTTCTAAATCTTTAAAGTTTGGAATTAATGAACCAGTGTATTGCGCTAATAATGTAACTTGTCTTAAAGCAGAAAATTCATTTAATTTTCCTTTGATTAAACCGTTTGCATCAAAAAATGCACCGTAGATTGGATCTGTGTCCATATCTGCTGGGTTAAATTTACCTTTGAAAACGAATACATCTACCATGAAATCCGAAACTAAATCGAAATCATTTAAGAATGCAGGAACATTACCTTCACCGTACCATTCTCTTGCAGAAATTTCAAAAGATGCAACATCTTGTGCTTTTCTTACGATAACTGTGATAGGTTCTTGTTTAATGTTAATAAAGTTTAAAACTCTATCATTATCAAGGTTTCCAATAGTGTCTAAAACTGCTTTATCTTCTGGGAACCAGAATTTATCAATGTTAAAATAACTAGCTAATTCGTTAGCTCCGTCTAATGCTGAAATAGAATCAACAGAACCATTAGTTACTGGAGATTGGAAAGCAATAGTGTCATTTTCATCAATGTTTGCGATATTTAAAGCCAAAATTGGACCTCTACCTAAAGCAGCCAACGCTGATCTGTGGAAGAACATACCTAATTTTTCTAAATTCGTGTCAATTGAACCGAAAATAGCATTAAATTCTTCAGCTGTTTGTACAAAAACTGGAGTGTTGTAAGGACCTTTTTTAGAATGTCCAACTACTAATCTGATTGTTTGAACGTTGTTAGTTGTTGTTTGAGACTTGTCAAATTCAAGTCTGTAAACACCAGAACTTTTAAAGTTCAATAATTGAGGACTAAGTGCCATAATTTTATAAGTATTTTTTTATCTTTAGACTATATATCAATGTAATATTTGCAATTTATTATTTTAATAAGTCGTAAATATCATATTGTAAATCACCCTGTGAATCTGTATCTTTAAACAGCGTTTGTTCCATGTAATCGTGTAAATTTTCGTCAATTGTGTCTAATAATTCTTCGACAAAATCTGCATAATCTGTAGTTCCATAGAATTCTGTGGCATTAATAGCTGTCATAATAGCATCATCGTGACCCATTTGAGCTCCATAACTACCATTTTTTAAAGTTCCAAAAAGAGAAGCTTCATTAACAGTATCTATATCGTTAATAAAAATTCTATTAGCTTCTATTAATTTTTTAAAGTTTTGACAAAAAACAGCTTTATTATCTGCTTTTAATCTTAAACCTGCTTTTAATGTTTTAGAATCGTGACGGTGTTTAAATCTTAAAACCATCTCATCTTCAAATTCATTTCTTTGAGGAAACACTGTTTGTAAATATTGTAACAAGATACTTCCGTATGTGTTAAATTCAATAACCATCTTCACGTTTTCTGGATTAAAGACTTCACATGCTAATGTATATAAAATCTTAGCAAAATCTTCAATAACGTGTTCATTTGATTTAAATATTGCAACTTGATTGATTCTAAAGAAGTCATACATTGCTCCAGGGTTTGCAATTTTATCTATGTGCTTTTTGCTCATAGGTTCTACTTCAAAAACATTAATAATAGAATAGTCACCTCCATTACCTTCTGCAATATCTACAGAAAACAACCAACGTTTATCTTCTAAAACAGTCGTATCTAAATCAAAATCTGGATTCCACATCAAATAACCATTTGTATCGATGTGTATATTTTCAAAGTCTTCTAATTCGTGATGAATAAATTTCTTTGCCTTTTTTCTCATAGTTGCCATTGAACCTGGAGATAATAACAATGTGGATGATGAAACGAATTCATTTCCGTACTGTCTATTAAATGCATGATCAGAACCTAAGTTTTTAAGTTCTCTCTGATACCACGCATCATCTCTATCAGGGTGTTGCCACCAGTCAATTCTTAATGGTGTATATGCATTGTCACCTTTTTCTGCAGCTGACCAAATTTCATAGAACTTATTAAATCCATTTGGTGTAGAAGTAATATTGATCCTTGAAATTTTAGAAGCTGATAAAGTAGGATAAACGTTTTCATAGAATGAATCCACAATATTAGATTGAACGTGGGCAAACTCATCCAAATATAAGTTATGAATGGTAAAACCAATACCCGCTTTAGCTGTGGTAGCTTGACCAACTAAACGACAACCGTTATCAGCTCTAACGTTCATTACGTCATATTTGATAATTCCAGGTTTCATATAAAATGGAACGTGTTCTATTACAACTTTAGCTTTATCAATAATCTCTTTAGTTGAGTCTGCCTTATTGGCTAAAAGTAATGTGTTTTTATCGTAGTTGAAAATAATGTACCAAGCATTGAAAATAGAAGCGGTAACTGTTTTACCCATTTGACGAGATGCCAATACGATATTAAATCTATTATCCTGTAAGTTACGTAACATAACTTTTTGATATTCTCTAAGTTTTACTTTTTGAATACCATCATCGGTCATTACCACTGCGTATTTCTCAGCAAAATAAACAATGTCTTTGGCACACTTAGCTATTTCTTGGATTTCAGCGTCTGTATACTCAAAAACAATATTACCTTTTTTAAGGTGTTGTTTACCTTCATAAAAAGGTGAACTAACATTTGGTTTATAACCTTTATCTAATGCTAAAATATAGTCATTAACATTTTTCGTGGACCATACTAGTTTTGCAGTTTGAACATCAGCTGATTCGCTAGGGATCCATTTATTATCGCTTACATTTTCTGCCATATTAATCTTGTGTTATTATACCGAAAACCGTACCGCCTTGTTGTATAAATTTGATTGATTTTCCAAGTCTTTTAACAGATTTTTCTAGAAAAATTCTATATAATCTATCTCGTCCTGTACCTTTATCTACTCCATTTTCTTTGGGTTCGTATCTTATACCGCGAATGCTTTCGTTATTATTTAAAATATTTTCTACAACGTCAATGATAGTCGCCATTACACTAAACATTTCTCCTCTATTGGTTTCGTCATATTCTCCGTTTGCTGTAAAATCAACATCTAAGAATGAATTTATATTTATAACAGTTAGCGTATATTCTAATTTTGACTCTGTTTTAAATTTAGCATAAAGTCTTTTATTAAACTCAGACATATCATTAAATTTACCAGTAATCTTATATTTATATTTTTTAGAAGATGAATCTCCTATTTCAAATAAAAATTGTTCGAATAATTTTACATGCTTCATATTAATCTTCTGTTATTTCAGTATCTTCAATGTCTATTGTCTCTGCGTCTTCCGTCATACCTTCACTTTGTCTAATAAGACGCATAAGATCTTTTGTACCTCTTTGTACGTTTCCGTTTTCTATAGAACCACCTGAAGCTTGAATTTCTGTTTTATCTACATTTTTTCTATACATTTCAATATCTCTAGCAATACGCTTAGTAGATTCTTCGGTTGCCATCAAATACATTGTCTGTGATTTAATAACGTCTAACATAGATTTTTGTAATGTTGCTAAAACTTCAAACATTCTAGGTGCCATTTCACCGTCTTCTATAGTTTCTAATAAAATAGTAAGTGCTCTTTCACCTGCTTGTAGTTGATAAACTAATGAGCTCATTGTCATTTCGTCCATTTTCTTTTTAGCCATGACATATTCATCTTTGGTGATGATGTCTTCTTCTAAATAGAATTTCATTAAAGCTGTTATAGTTTTTTCTGCTTGTTTATTAGCAGCACCTTTCATTTCAGTAAAACTAACATTAGATCTAATTCTAGCAGGAGGTAAAATAGGGTCTTGATCTACAACATCTGTTATAGAATCATCTGTACCTATCAATTCGTCTAATTCTCTACGTATATCATCAGCCTGTTCGCTGATGCTTCTTTTCTTTTCTTCTGACATAATATTATATTATTTACTAGATATGTATCTAATTTATCTAGCGTTCTTGAATTTCTGGAAGCCAATTGAAGGAATAGCATTATCAATAATAAGAGCCAATTGATTATCTCTAACAACATATTGATTTAATACATTATGATGTTGTTCTAATTCTATTGGTTTTTCGAACATTCTAATATTAGTTATGTGTAATTTTGCACCATTTAAATGATAATAGGTGTCAGAATTCCACATCATGGCATTATTTAATTCTTTAGTTTCATGGAAAGCTGGAATTAAATCATTATTTTGTAATTGTGGAAATCCTTCATTATTATTTGCATCTAATGCATAAACATGAAGTGATAATTGTCTGTAAGTATTACTTGCATTTAAAATAAATGCATACCATTTATCTTTTGCAAAAATCATATTATGCGCATAAGTATACGCAATGCCATTGATGATAACAGTAAATGCAAACGGGCTTAGCATCAATCTAAAACCATTAGATAAAACATAATCACCAAAAACAAAATAGTCTTCGGTGTTATTTGCAGTTTCAAACTGTGGTGAAATCCATGCTGTTAAAGCAAAATCATCAGTTGCTTTTAAATTACTTTTCTTAACGTATTCTAAAGCAACGTTTGTTTTATCAACTTGAGTTAGATCATAATAGTTTTTAGAAACTACAGTCCATCTATTTTTTAGATCATAGTCAACAATCTTAATGTCTTTAGATTGGAATTGTCTAATACCATCTCTGTATGAAGTAGAAACTGTTTGATATTGTTCTGGTTTTGTAACTTGTTCTTGTACATCTTTAATTTCTGCACCAAAAACTTCATCTATTCCGGTAACTATCATATCTGTTAATTCTGTAAATCCGTCTGTTTCAACAGCGCTAGAAGTACTGTATTTTGTTAATTTAAGTTTCCAATAAGATATAGCTGCATTAAAACGATCACCTAAAGAAACCGAGCTTACTGTGTACATTTTATTGATAATAGGAATAAACATATAGTCTTTATTTCTAGGCTGCTTACCGTATCCGAATGCTTCTTCAAACTCTTTCTTAACTATATGAATTTCAAATTCTTCAAAATCCATTCCAAACATATCGTATGAAATTGAAGATTCTTGTGGAAATTCATTATCTGGTACTAAAATTTTAATGGTTTGCTCATCTGCAACGTGGAATAAAGAATATTCCATTAAAATAACGTCTTTAGTTCTTTGATCTGGTTCAGTTCTAAAATATTTAACTTGGTGGCCAAATATGTCTGATACCATATTAGATAATTGTAAATAAACCTGTTGAGATTTACCTAAATTATATGGTTGAAATTGATTAGTATCATCACAGTTAACTCTGATGTTAGCGCATCCATTATATAGATAAGGATCTAAACAGTCTGTGCAAAATTGAGGGCATGATTCTATAATACCATTATCTCTTTGTAGAGTATATGTAATTGATAATATAGTTAATGAGTTTGCTGGCAAAAGTGCAGCAACTTCACATTTTACATCTAAATATAATGGCTTTCTTGGATCAAATTGCAAATGTAATAGATCTCCAAAGTTTAAATCTTTTGTTAGAGGTCTAAATTCTGAATAAACTCCACCGCTTTGGTTTTGAGAAAATCTGTATTCGTAATCAAAATAAGAATATTGATTAGGTTCTTTATAGAAAACAACACTGGCTGCTGTGACAGGCGAAGGATCAACTAAAATCATGTGATTAGCATCAATAACTGAATCTATAGTTAGAATATTATTACCAACTATTATTTTGTCACCTGTTTGATAGCCTAAAAAATTAGTTTGTGTGCCATATACATCAATAGAATCTATATCTAAAGATATTCTACCAACTGTATTTAAATCAGAAAGTCCTACTAGAATATTCCAATCTAATACTTTTTCTACGTCAGTATATGGATCTTTAATAGAAGCTATTAAAAAATCGCCGTATTCATTTGCTGTATATCCTTTAACCATTTGTATTATCTATTTTAATTTCATCTTGCGGCTTGTAAACTTCGCCTGCAATCCAAGAGGCAACAAATCCAGTTAATGATATGAAATAAACTGATAAATCAGAAAGATTTACTCCATTTAAAATACCTAAAATACCTGCAATTGCCCATAAGACAACTACAAAATAAATCATGATTTCTCTTCTAGAACTTGGGCCGGGTAAAACTAAACCTGTTTTTAAACTCGGTCTTTTAGTTTCTGCCCAAATATAAGTTGCAACATAAGCTGTTAGAGAACCAAAATAAACTGCCATTTGTGCAAAATCAGCTTTTTTAAAGGCTCCTAAGATACCGAATGCTATCCAAAATATTATGACTGTGTACACTAAACCTTCTCTTTTACCAAAGTTTCGTAAAAAAGCAGGTCTATTAAATGCTGGTAATTTAAATTTTAAACTCATTAAACAATAGACTTTTTTCCTGAACTATATATTCAAGAAATAAATCTAATAGTCTGTAACTAACAAAACTTCTGGATTATCTCCTTCTAGCTTTTCTTCAACTGAGTCTAAAAATATAAGTACTGGTTCTACTTCAGCAGTGTGGTTAAGAGCTTGTTGTTCGATAAAGTTATCTAATTTTGTTAAAATGTAGTTTAACTTGTGTCTTTTGTATGGTTTATTAGGCTCTAATATTTGTAAATCTGTCAAAATGCTATTGAAAACTTTAAGTTCATCTTCATCAAACATTTCGAATAATTTGTAAGTAACGTGTAGAACTTTAAAAGAAAATGTAATTCTTGGACCGTTTACTTTATCGTCGATCATTCTAGAATAATTTTTACTTTTATCTAGAGTCAATTTGATCCACTTTAAACGTGACATTTCTTTAAGCATCGTATTAAAGAAATAGATCGAGTTAGCATCCTTGTGTAAGAATTCTGATCCAATTGATTTAAATTTATTCAATTCATTTGGATATGTGCTTTCAATGTACTTCTTTAAATCTTTAGGCGAAACTAAAATAGATTGATCGTTTACTTCAATGTAATTCAATTTATTCTTAGCTCCTGTCCAGATTTTAAAATCATAGTAGTTATATTTAAATAACATTACATCTATGATATCGGTTGCGTCTAAAACAGAGAAATTTGTCATTAATAAACTTTAATTGTTGTTTCTAATTTACGCAATTCTTTTTCTAATTCATCTGGTGAGAATCTCTTTAATTCATTGTATTCTCTCTTACCAATTTCATGAATCTTCATAAACAATTCTAAAGCGTCGTCGTTAGGTATGTATTCATCCTTTTTAGGTGCTGCTTTTTTGGTTTTTGTGTAAATCCACATTGGCACAGAAGTAAATCTCTGAGCAACTAAGCTCCAACTATCAATTACAGAAGCTCCATTGATACCATTCTTATTGAACATTTGTGCATTTGCTGGAAACTTAATAGCAAAAAAACGATTAATCATAAAGTGATGTCTTCGTTTTGTTTGCTCTTTTATGTTTGCGTAATCAGCTTTCTTTGTAAACATAATTTTTACAAAGTCAAATAATTTAGTATCGTCTAATTGCATATTGTTTTATTTAATCCATTCATTAAAAGCTAATTGGTGCGCTTCGACTGGATCTACACCATTAGCCATTTCTTTTTCTGCGAAGTCTATAACTTCCCACTTTAAGTTATACGCATTAGCTTCTAAAAGTATCAAGTCTATTTGTTCTTGATCTTCTTGTGAAATATGTGCCATATTAAAACAATTCGTTTAGATTTTTAGTCAAAGGTTTTTCATTAGAGACATCTAAATCAGAAAACGCATCGTAGCTTTTAGGTGCATTTTCAGCTTTAGTTGCCATCCATTTATTGCCTTCTAGAATTCTTTCCATCTGCGTCAATTTATTAAGAGTAGGTTCTATAATAACATCTTTTTCTATAGCAGATTGCATTTGCTCTTGAATAGGTTCTGGAATAGTATTGTGGTGCAATAACATAATATCTAAGTTTTGATTAAATCTTAATTTAATTTGAGACTTAGAAGAGTTATTAACCACTCTATACGTAATATCTACGATTTTATCAACTTGAGCATCGCTAAACATGTGATCAATTACAAATGATTCTTCTTCTTTAAGATATTGATCTAAGATTTTATCAGCTTGTTTTTGTGTAATGCTATAAGTTCTACCGCCTTTAACCCAAGAAACCACAGATTTAATGTTATCTGATTTATCACCCATTAAAATCTTTTGAAAGATAAAATGATCACAGTTAATTTCTTCTATTTCAATACCATTCTTTTTGATCCAATCCATGACGTCCATTCTCATTTTTTCTAAGAATGAAGTTTTACTAGCCAAATTAAAAAGTAAATCATCGTCGTCTTCAGTTCTATCGTCGATATCTGTGGCAATCATTTTATTAAAGCCTTCAAATACAATTAATTTCTTTTTGGTATTGTAGTACCATAATGTATAACCGTCAGTTGCTTTAGAGTAATCCACTAATTGAATTAAATCTCTATCACCGGTCCAAACAATACAGTTTTTACCATTAGCATTTAAGTAAGTTGACCATGCAAATAAGATGTCGTCAGCTTCTGCGCCTGGAATCTGCTCCACGATCACACCTTGTTTAGCTAAAACAGTTTTAAACTCTTCATATATTTGGTATACGCCGTCCCAACAAACTGTCTCATTCTGCACTCTAGTGCCTTTATACTCAGCTTCTGGAAAAAGGTCTTTACGCCATGACTTAGAATCGATTGCCAAGACAATACGATCCACAAATGGTTGCATTTTTCTAATTTCAGATGCGAAATCTATTGCCAATTTTCTCATAAATTGACCTTTGCTTTTATCGTCTTCTAGTAACTTTCCACTAGAAGGCTTAGGCATAACGAAAAGCCTACTATATATGAAGTAGTTTCCGTCAATTAATAATGTGTGTTTGCCTAGTCTCATTTCTTCTTCGTTGTTATTGTAAATATAACTATTTTCCACGATATGGTAAAATATTTTTAGATGTTTTTTCTTATGATCTTACAATTTCTTGTAATTTATAAACACAAGATAACATGGTAATGATTGGGTCAATAACATGCACTCTTTGTGCTTGATGTTCTGCTACAGAAATTATAATTTGTGGAATAGATTTTACATTGTTTGGTTTTTCTGTTTGAATGTATTCTACAAAATCAGATCCGAGTGATTGTAAAACATCATCTACTCTATTTGAGTATTCACTAACCAACAACTTATAATTCTTAACCGGGTCAGTTTCATTAAAGATTAGTTCAAATAGATCTTTGTAGACTGAATTAAATTTCTTAACGTCTTCTACTGTAATATTAGTAGTGCCGCTTGTTTTGTAACCTTGTAATTTATTTAAAGTGCTTCTTAAATCTGGAAAGTTTCTTTTAACAAATTCTACCAAAGCTGGTTTATCTATTGTCATTTCTTCTTTGCCGCAAATTTCATAAACACGTTTAATGTATTTTTTAGTCAATTCAGTCTCTTCTGATTTGTCAAAGTCAAAATTAATAACTTCAAAACGGGAAAGAATTGGATCTGGAATTTTATTTACGTAATTACAAGTTGCAATAAATCTACAATTAGCTGCAAATTGTTCCATCGTTGCTCTAAGAGCTTTAAAGAATTGGTCTGATACACCATCAACCTCATCTAATAAAACTACTTTGAATTTACCTTGATCATCTAAAACTGACATAGTTGAACAAAAATCAGTAATTCGAGTTCTAATAACTTCTACTGACGTATCTGTCGATGCGTTGATATAAAGATATGGTAAATTAAACTGATTAACAATAGCCTTAGCTGTTGAAGTTTTGCCTGTACCTGGACTTCCAGCTAAAAGCATATTTTGGGTTAAACCATCTTTGAACTTATTCATTACTCTGTCTGGTAAAATTAAGTCCTCTAGATTTTTAGGTCTGTACTTTTCTGTAAATAGTGCTCGAATCATATTTTTATGTTTATACATGTTATATTAAATATGATAAATAAGTTTCAGTATGTCAGCAAAAAAGAAACATCCAAAGATAGAAAGAACTAATGGACCTTACCCAACTAACAGATTTGGTATAAGGTTTGCTAATTTGTCAAAATCTCAAAAAAGATTATTGATAGAAAATCCATTGCTTAAAGAAAGATGTCAGTCTGACGCATTTGCTTTGATATTATTTGAACAAAACTCATATTCTGTTAGTAGATTAAGCTCTACTAATAAATTATTCTATGATTGGTCTACTGGTGAAATTATACAGAAAGAAGATCTTATAGAAAATTACAACACGATTGATTGGTATTGTGCCCTGTCTGGCAATCCAATCAAAGCTAAAATGAGTGATTTTTCATTGGAAAACTTTGTTCATCCAGATTATCATGACGCTTTAAAGGCTCCGATGGTAGATTCAAGAATTTTAAAATCTTCAGTTGAGTTTCGCAAGAAATGCAAAGAACTCTTGCTGAATCAACAACAAGAGTTCTTTAGACTAGTTAAAAAGGGTAAAAAATCTTAACCCATTAATAATTTAAATTTATCAGATATACTTAAAGAGCTTGATTCATTAATCATGTATTCTTTTTCAAGCTTTGAAATTTCCATTTCAAACAATCTACCTAATTCAGTTCCTTCTAATTGCCAGTTTTCTTTAGCGGCAATTTGATCTTTTAAATCTTTTAGTTTTTCTAATTTATCAGATGAAGATACTTTGTCTAATTGTTTCTTTTGTGCTTCAACACCTTTTTGTATCATAGCAATTTTATCATCGTCTTCTTTAGATTTCTTTTCTTTATTTTTAAGCTCTTCGATAGCGCCTTCTAATTCTGCAATTTTATCTTTGATCTTTTTAGCTTCTGGATTATTTTGAACCTTTTCAGTTTCTTTTTTAATCATGTCTTCCACTCTGTCTAATTTACCGTCTTTGGTATTCTTAGTGGTTTCTTTTTCAGCATTTTTATCATCTTCTGCTTTATTAGCTGATCTTTCCTGTCTTTTCTTTTCGTCATCAGCTTTTTCTTCTTCTGATTTTTTAAGAGCTTTCATTTGATCAGATTCACCGTCGTTATCATCAGATTTAGGTTCTTCTTTAGTTTCTGGCTCTTCTTCAGTGTCTGCATTTGGATTTTTAATTTTGTCTAAAGCTGCTTTAACTTCTTCATCTTCAGCTGCAACTTCTTTTGCCTTTGCCGCATTTTCTTCTGCTTCTTTATTAATCTCTTCAGTTCTTTTAGCCTGTCTTCTGTTAATAGCATCAAGACTTTCTTTAAGTTCTTTCAAAGCTTCATCTGATAAATTTTCACTAAAGAATTTCAATCTTGCTTCTGCAACTTCTTGCGCTACACCGTCTTTTGCAGACGCAATTAAAGTATGTACTTTTTTAGAACCAAAGCCTGTAATTTTTTCTTCAGCGTATTTAGCGTCTAATGTACTTTCGTATGTAGTTATAGATGTATCTAAAACATCTCTTTTCTTTATAACTGCTTGTATTTGTGCTTCTATTTTTTCAGCCATTTTATCTCTGGCGTCATTTTCATCGCTAGAAGTTGTTTTATTGGCTGCTGCTGCATTTTTCTTAGCTTCAGCTTCTTTGGCTTTTAAAGCTTTTTCTTTATCGGCTATAGCTTTTTGTCTAACTTGAGCATTTGAACCTGCTTGTGGTTTTTGAGCAGCTGGATTAGCTTCATCAATAACCGATTCGTTAGCCGCTTCAATATCATCTTTCTTTTCTTCTAATTGATGTTGAATAGCTTCTAATTTAACTTCTTGTAATTTAAGTTGCTTAAGTTTAGCATAATCTCCCATGACCATTTTACCAATAGCGCTATTTCTTTTGGTATCTTTTACAGCTTTAACGCTTAATCCTAAAGCTCCTATAATACCTGCTATTCCCAAACCAACTAATTGAAATACTGGATCACCAAATAAAGAACCGAAATTATCTTTTGTATCATCCCATGCGCCTTCCAATACAAGAGATTCATCTAAAATTTCAATATTGAAATCTTCTTTAACTTGAGCTGATAATTGATCCAATTGTGTCATGATAGAATCAACGTCGCTTATTATGTCTTCTCTGCTAGGAACATTTGCAATAGCATCTGTTTTTGGTTTAACATCGACCGTGGCCGTCGGTGAAACTGTAGTTGTTGCAGTTTCGCTTAACATTTTACTATACCAATTTTCGAAATTCATATTCATAGTATTATTTTTATATACATTATATATCTTTTAAAATTTGAGCAAAAAAAAGGCTTCCAATTTGGAAGCCTTTTAATTATGTACTAAAATCTTTTAGTTAATCAGAGATTATGCTAAAGAGATTAAGTTAGACCAAGTGTGAGCAGCGCCAGCAACTTGACCGATTGTGAATTTCACGTATTGTGTTTCTGGGTGGAAACCTGCTTCAACTAATGCGAATCTAGATTTAACAGCAATTTTTGGTGCCATTGTAGCTTCTGCGATAGTTTGAACTGATTCAGCCATTAAGTAAGGCATGAATACTAAACCAGGACCGTTACCGTCACCTTTTCTACCAACTAATACGTCAAAGTTATTCCACTTCCATTTAGGGTTAGTGTAAACTTGAACACCTGCTACAGAACCTACTGGGTAGATTGCACCTGCAGCTTGAGATACTGTATTAGCGAATGGGTTTGGAACGTAACCAGCAACTGATTGTAATGCTGTAGCAACTTGTGGTCCTACAACCGCGAAGTTACCTGCACCTCTTCTACCTCTGTTAGCAATTAAGTTAGCAGCAGCTAAGATACCAGTTAAGATTTTTCTGTGCTCAGAACCTTCAGTTTTACCACCTTGGAAATCAGAAGCAGCATATAAGTTTACGTTCAATGAAGTTGCAGAAATTTCACCAGCAGCAGTAGCTTTAGAGATGTTAGACACACCTAAAGTAGCGATGTTATTGATGATTAAATCATTAATAGTTTGAGTTAATTCGTTAACTAAAACAGCTTCAACTTGAGCAACAGCATCAACACCGAATTGTTTTAAATCTTGAACTTGCTCTCTAGTTACAGCAGCAGCTACTTGAATAGTTTTAGCTTCAACAGCTTTACTGAATAAAGAAAGACCCATTAATTTCTCATTAGTTCTTTCACCTTCTTCTCTTGTGTAAGCGTTTTCAGAATCTTTAGCAGTGAAACCTGGTAAGTGATCTTCTAATGCTTTAACTAATTCTACTGAACCAGCAGTTGCACCAGCAGCTTCTAAATCTTCAGCTACAGTATCGTTAGCAGCATCAATAGTACCTACTTTATAGATAGATTTACCATCAATTCTTGATTTACCAGCATACTCGTATGCACCGTTATCACCTGCAGATGCAGCGATATCACCAACAACACCAGCAGCTTTAACGTAAGTTGGAGCTACACCGTTGTCTAATCTACCACCTTCGTAAACGAAGTCTAAGTAAGATAATAATCCCATTGGACCTGCCATTGGAATAACTGGTACTAAATCTAAAGCGATTGTTTGTGCAGCAACTTGCATTGCTAAAGGTAATAAAGTTGGAGCTTTGTCACCTGATCCTAATGATGTAGGGTTTGAACCAAATCCTGAAGGAAATGATACTACGCCCATACCTCTTAAGTTCATAGTTGGGTCTAAGCTCATGTGAGCAGTTGCATCTTCATACAACTTGTGGTTGTGGCAGTACTCTGACATCCACGCTAATTTGCTAGCGTCATTGATACCTGTAGCAGCCTCGATAATTGGAGACCATGTTTCTCTGATCTCTGCTTCGTTAATTAATTGTGCCATTTTGTTTAAATGTTCTTTTTATGTTTAGTTTGTGTAGATTGCATCTACGGCTCGACATAATTCAGTTTTTTGCTTCTTAACTGAGCGTCGAATATTTTATTCTTGTGTTATTAGATTATATATCTACTTAAAAAAGTGAATTTTTAATTTTTTTAAAAATTCTTATTTTTTAAATCTTTTGTTTAAAGATTCAGCAACACCAGTCATATCGTATGGTAATTGTTTTGCTTCTTCTGTAGATTCTTTAACCATTTCTACTTTTTCAATAACTTGAGCAACTTCTCTTAAGTCTCTTGTTTGCCAGAAATTTCTTACTTGATATTCTGTTTCTAATCTGTGGTATTTAGATTGAGCTAACAATTGATTTTTCTTACCTTCTGATAAAGAATTCCATGTTTCTTTATATTCAGCTGGCATTGCAGAGATTACTAAAGGTTCTGCTTGTTGAACTGGTGCTAATGCGTTGTTCCATAAAGCGTAGATTTGTGATTCAGTTAAGAAACCTTTACCTTCGATTGCTTTTGCAACTACAGTTTTCTCTTCAAGTGATAAAGTATTGAATTCTTCTTTCTTAGATTCAGCGATGAATTTAAAGAAATGTGGTTCTGCTACTGATTTTGCTTTAGCGCTTTCAACTAATGAAGCTAATTTCTCAGTTACTTCTTTCTTGTAAGCATCCATTTTATCTTCTGCTTCAGCTACTTCTTCAGCTTCTTCTTCATCAGCTTCTACTTCTTCAGTAACTTCTTTACCGGTATCTTCACCGTCAGCTTTTGAAGCTTCGATATCTTTTTCTAATTCGTCTTCGATATCTTCTGCTGCATCTTCTGCTTTTGGATATTTTTCACCTTCTGCATCGATAACCTCTGGAGTTTTATCATTTGGCTCTTCAGTTAATTCTTTACCTGCATCGGTATCATCTTCCATTAATAAGTTAGAGTTTACAGTTTCTGCAACGTATTCTGCGTATTCAGTAACTTTCTCTAAGTTTTCTTTTAAATAGTTTACGTATTTAACTACATTTTCGTGAGTCATAACTCCTTCGTTATAAGACTCAGCTAAATAGTTAGTGTAACCTTTGATAGCTTCAACACCTTCTGCGATGTGCTCAGAATATTGAATTGATTGATCTAATTTTTCTGCCAATGAATCAGCGAATTGAATTCCTTGATCAGCTTTTTCTGCAACATGCTCAGAATAAGCAATTGCTTGATTTAATTTTTCAGCTATATAAGAAGAATACTCTTTTAGATTTTTAATCTCTTCGTTAGTAGACTCAGAGCTAGTTAATGCTGTAAGAGATTCTTTTAAAGCTTTGATTTCTTCAGCTAAGTATTTTGAATAACTATTGAAGTCATCAGTACTAACGAATCTTGCGTTTTCCATGTTTTGTTCTTCTTTTATTTGTGTTTGTTTATTATCAGTTGGGTTGATTTCGTAAATTAAAAGATCTTCATTATCTTCAAAACCAAACGCTTCATTAACTCTTTTTAATTCAGCGTTAGCAAATCCAGGATCTGCAACTAAATCGTAAGTAAATAATTGTTTGATTTTAACTTTTCCGTTAGATTCTACTGTACCAGCCGCTCTAGAAGAAATGTGTAAAGGTACACCAGCGTCAACTAATGCTTTAGCTTGTTTACCAGCATCGGTGTCTAATAATCTAATTTTTCCAAGGATTTGTTTCTTGTCTTTGTCATATCTTAATTCTTCAATAATGTGAGAAACATTTTTTAAAGAAATGTCAAAGTTTTGTGGGTGGTCTAATTCACCTAATAACTTAGATGATTTGATTTTAGCCTGAAGGCTTTCTACTTGCGGTAAATATTCGTCTTCGGTATAGATACGATTGTTTCTGTTTAACTTATCGATTTCACCGAACACGCCTTCAAGAACATAAGCACCTGAATTATCTTGAGCGAATGCTAATGTAGAACCACTTCTTTCAAGAATCAAAAGTTTTGAATTTGTATTCATATATTTTTATAGTATATTTTGGATTATATATCCTTGTTTAAAATGTAAAAAATTAATATTATTATTTTCCGTCTTCACCTGTTGGTAAATCTGTGTCTAAACCTGCTAGTGGATCTTCTTCAGTAGAAGTTTCATCTTCACCTTCTTTTTCAGAATCAGCCTTTTCTTTGTTTTCTTCTTCTTTATATTCATTGTAATATTTACAAAGTTTAGCCATATCTTCTGGCATTAAAGTAGTTTGGCCGTATTGCTGAAAGAAATAGTCTTTAAATTCTTTTTCTGTTGCAGATGCCTTAATAGCTCCTAAGATTTCAACAGCTTTAATTACTGTGTCTGAACCATCAGCTGATACATCATCGATATAAACATCTGAGTCTTCTGCTTTAACTGCTTCAGCTTCAAATATAAATTGTTCGAATGTTTTAATTAATTTTTTCATATTATATGTATTCATTTTATTTTATTAGAATCCACCAGCACCCGGTATTCCGCCCATCATAGCCATTGCGTTTGGATCTTCTGGCTCTGCAGCTTTAGCAGCAGCTGCTCTTGATTTAGCAGCTTCGTTGGCTGTTTTATCATCATTGTTTAACTTCAAGTATTTATCTACTAAGAAATCTAAATCGAAGTAATGTTCTTCTTCCATTGTCATTGGATTAGTTGTCATCAAGTTATTACGCATATTAGAAATAAAGTCTAAACGTTTTTCCATGATTTCCATGTTTTTCATTTCAGCAAACATGTTTTCTTCGTTATATCTTAATGCGATTTGTGTTCTAAACATTGGATCCTCTTTGAATTCAGGGAATTTAATACACATTTGCAACCATAAAGGCTTAACTAAAATTTCTTGGAATGAAGATCTTAAACGGTTAACGAATTTAGCAAACTTAATCTCATCTCTGATCATACCGTCAGCTGCCATGTTGTTTTCTCCACCGCCATCTTCGTACATAAATCTACTATATGGGATTTTAGAAACATGCTTTAATTTATCTGAGAAGTATTTTAAAGACTCAACATCATTAATTTCAGGACCTTCACCACCTAAAGTTTCAATTTCTGGTTGTTCACCATCTTTTGAAGGTAACCAGTATTCTTTATTAAATTGAAGCATTGGTTTACCATTGGTATTAAGAACACCTGAGTCCCAATCAAAATCAACTACTTCTTTATAGTTGTTCATTAATTGAGCTAACGATTGTTTTGCTCTTGTTTTAGATTTACCACCGACTGGGATAATAAATTTCATTCTATATGAAGCATTTGTAACAGCCCAAATAACTCTGGTATGTTCCATAACTCTTAATAAGTTAAATGCTCTGATTAATCTTTCTACGTAAGAAATACGCGAAGCTGTAGTAATAGAAGAGTATGAAATGTAAATAATTTGCGCATCATATAATTTACGCTCTTTGATTGGATCGTCTTTAAACTGAACCCAAACTTTTTTACCATCTTCTTTATTGTAACCTGGAACTAATGTTGTTGGATCAATTTCTTTGAAACCAATAATTTCTGTCATTTCTGGATTATAAACAATCTCAAATGACAAATAACCATCAATTAACCATTTTCTAAAGTAAAACCAAGCTGATTGATCTCCAGCAAATCCAAAATATTGGTAGATATTTCTAAATGATTTATGCATGTATGAAGTAACTTCTTCAGAAACTTCCATACCAATTAGGGTTGGTGTTGCTATGAAATTTTTCTCATCAAATACAATTGATTCATCACAAAGAATATCTAAAATGTCTTCGATTTCATCGTAAAGAGAAAATTGTCTTAATTCATCTCTTTTAGATTTATAATTCATGTCAAAGAACGGAAGGTTCTTTCTCATGTTAGTATCTGCCATAGATAGTGCAGCAAATGCACCATAAATGTCATCTGAATCTACGCCCATTAAGTTCATTTGGCCATAACCAAATTGATCTTCCATTGGACCGATCGCTTGTGATTGTCTTAATACTAAGTCGTCATAATACATACCGAACGACGATAACTTCTTAAGAGTATCGCTCAACCTAAAAGGTCTTTTACCTGTACTAAACGGTCCGTTTCTGTCTACGAATCCTGCCATTATATTTGTATTTAGTTTTTACTTATTTAATTATATATTCATATTTCTATAGTACTCTGTGAAAAGTCTCTTGATTTTCCACGGACTAGCACCATTTAACTTTATAAAATCGCATAAAGCTATTTTAGCCCAGCTCTCATAAGATACTACAGCTTGATTCTTTTTAAGATGCGTTTTGTATCTTCTTATGGCAAATCCAAAGCCATATTTGTCTAAATATCTCTTAACAACTTCATAGTTTAAAGATCTTAATGGACTTTGTAAACTAGCATTGTCTTTTTTAATACCTGTTTTTTGAGCAGCTATTTGAGAGTGGTACATCTTATAGAAATTATCTAAGAATTCTTCTTTGAATTTAACTGGTAATAAATTTAGGTTAATACCGCACTCTGTTGTTTTGTCAATTGGCAAAAGAGCTAGAACGACCGGATTCATATCCCACCATTCTAGAGTTTCTTTTGTTAATGGATTGACATAATCGAATACATAAATTTTACCTGGTTCAAATGGTTTAACAATACGCTCAACTGATTTATCTTTTCTGCTCTTAAGAGCATCTGAAAACCATTTCTCAGAAACATTTCGAGCTTCTTTTTTGCTCTTGTTTTCTTTGATCATTTTCAATATTTCTTTCTTAACGTAATCCATTAATCGAGTCTTCTGTTAAAACTATAAAATTCCAGTTTCTGTTTTTACAATATTCTTTTGCGAACGTATATTTGTCTAAATTCTTAATATACTGTTCTGCTAAAAATTGATATGAACTTAAAGCTTTTTTAGAAGCTTTTTTTGGGGGCTCTGGTTTTATCAATTGTTGTTTTGGTTTGATTTCTACTAGAAATTCTTTAAGATTATTATCTTCTTGAAGAACTTTCATATAGAAGTCTGGATAATATATATGCTTTTTATTATCCACTCTAGATATGTATTCTATTTGGACCGGCTCGCTGGACCACATCATAACTTTGTCATTGTTATCACACCACATCATAAACTTTCTTTCCCATGAAGATCTATATATGATCGGAGTAGGACCAACATACTTAGTTGGATCATTAGGTATATAGTAACCTTGATTAAATCCTGACTTTTTTGTAGGTCTTACGTTTTTTATTGACATTGTTATATTGTGTAAATTCCACCCATATCGCTGTCTTCTCCATTGTGAGAATTAGCTTTATTTAATGAGATAGTACCTTTGTATTTTTCTGGGTGAATTGCATTCCAACCTTTAGCATAACCTCTTTTAGCGATTTCTGTAAAGTATGCAAATGCATTAGTGTATTTAGGATTAAAGCCTTTCCAATACTTTAACAAATCCAAAATAGCGAATGATAGACAATCTTCTCTGTCTTTTTCATCAACATATTTCATTCTGTTAATTGCTTTTTCCGCCAAAAGAATAAGCATTTTTTCTGCTTCTTTAGTTAGCTTTTCCTGCTCTTTTGAAATTACGATTTGATCGTATAAATCCCTATTATTTAAATAGTTTTTCTTTCTGGCCGTTTTCTTAACCGGCGTTGTGGTTTCAACAACTGTGGGTTTTTGTTCTGTAATGTTTGTGTTTGTTGCCAATGTATGTCTGTTTTTAGTTTATTATACGTAAATATTCAATTTTGTTTATAAACTAAAAAGGGGACGCAACAGCGACCCCTTTTAAATATTTGTATGAAATGTTATGCTTGTAATTCAGCGATCTTAGCTTCGAATGATTTAATTTCAGATAAAAGAAAGTTATTAGCTTCTTTAATTTCTGGTAAATTTCTATCAGCTTCGGCTAATACGTTTCTTTGATCTTTTAAGAAAGCAATAGTTTCTTGAAATTCATTAATCTGTGCTTGTACGTTAGCTAAAGTAGATGCTTCACCTTCTAAAGATTCAATTAAGAATTCAGATGCATCTTGTCCTGTTTGTTCTTTAACATATTCTAAAGCTTCATTTGCATTTTTAGCTTCGAAGAATTTGTAGATGTGATTTCCTTTGTTGTTTCTAGAAACATAAAGTTTTTCATCAGCTTTGATTAAATCAACTGTAATGTTATTTCCTTCAAAACATGCAACCATATCTAAAACGATAAATGATTCTAACATTGCTGGAATAGCTTCGAACAATTCAGCTGTTTTTAAGTTTTCATATCTAATTGCACCACCTGCAAAAATATGCTTAGAGAAACTTTCAGATACAATTTCTGAATTACCCCATGTAAATTTGTTTTCTGCAATGTTATAGTTAAATCTAGAAGTACCTAAATACCATCTAACATTGTTTTCGCTAAATTCAAAAGTTTCAAAAGCTGCAATTGCTGCGTTTAAATTAGCATTGTTTGAAGTTTCTACTAAAGAAACTGAGTCACCTGACATTTCAAAAATTCTACCATTTAAATAAAATGTAGCAGAAGTCTCTGATTGTACTAAAGGAGCAAGAATATTTGTTCTCATTTTTTGTTAATTTTTTTATCTTTTATTATATATCCTAATATTATATGTCATTTTTATCTATAATATTCACGTCGTCTGTATTAGACCCTCGCGTAAAACTTTCAATTTTTTGATCTGTTACAGTCGATAATATTTCAAACATTCTATTACCCGAATGTATCTCTGTATCAAATTCAAAGGCTGGTATAAATGAATTTACTTCAACCGAGAATGTAATTTTGTATTTATCTTTATCTTCAAATGTAAATTCTAACGGTCTTTCGTTTTCATAATCATCTGGCATGGCATAATATGAAGCTATTCTATAAGTACCTTCATTTAAGTGTCCAACGTCAACATTAAAATAATTAGATTTATAAAGTCTCTTAATAATCATTTCAGTGATTTTTAAGGAATCTAATTGTGAACCTACTAAAATCTCAATTGAAAAGCCAAGAGTTACTGGAATCATTGTAAATTCAGCATTGTAACCTTCCATGGCGCCTTCGCTATTTAATTTAGTATAAGATCCTCTAACGCCTTTATTAACTAATTTACTTGAATCTATAGCTAAAGATGTTAAATTAGCAACACCTCTTGGTATAGAATCATAATTACCATCTGCAAACATTTTATCTGGTACACAATCTAAACCGTCCGGTGTAGTAAACAAGAAATTATCTCTTAAGAATTGATCATCTCCTGTAATTGAATAATAAAATGGAACATCTACAACTACTCTAGTATCATTGTCCTTTTGTCTGTAAAAGTAAATTTTATTATTAAGATCTGAAATTAGGCCTATAATAATATGTCTTACTACAGAATCGTCTGCATTATATTTTGAATTGTACGTTGACATTAATTTATATATTTTTATTCAATTGCCTCTATTTCAAACTTAGAGAAGCCGTTTTCTTTAAATATGTGTAATTTTTTATCAAAGATCTCATGTGGTAATGGAGTATGATTAATTACAAATGTATTTATCTTGCTTTCTTTTATAACCTGGCTCAATATCTTTAAGATGTTGTAAATACCATCTTGGTCAACTGAACTTAATAATTCGTCTAAGAATAATAGGTTTAACTGTGGAAATCTTAATTTAAGAATTTTAATGATTGAAATAATGATAACAAAATCTGCCTTTTTACGTTCTCCTGTTGATAAAGTCATTGCATTAATCTCTTGACCTAAATGTGTTATAACGCAATCAAACTTCTCATTGAATTTTAATTGAAAGCTTAAGTGCATCGTTTGACTTAAAGCTGCAATATTTGCATTTAATCCTGGTAAAATAGTTTTAATAGCTAAATTTTTAACTCCACCTTCACCTAAGATTTCTTCAACAGCTTCTAAGAATATGTAATCAACATTGGTCTTGTCTTTGTTAATTGCTTTCTCAGCTTCTTTTTTCTCAAAGTCTTCGATGATTTGTTTTAAATGATCAAATTGGCCATTATTATCAATAGATTCTTTAATGCTTAGCAATTCATTTTTAAAATTTCTGATATTAGTGTTTAACATAGAAACCTTTTCTAAGACTTGAGTTTCTTTGGTTTTTAATGCAGTAATTTCAGACGCAAGATCTCTAATTTCAGTTTCACAAGAAGATAAAACAGTTGGCATGCCTTCACATTTATGCTCCATTTCATTTTTTCTGTCTGTGTGAAAATCACCAGTTAAAGGCGCTTCACAAGTTGGACATGCATTCTTTTCATAAAGAGCTAATTTCTTTTTAAGCTCATCATGTTCATGCTTTAACTTACTATATTCTGACTTTTTAGTATCTAAATCTTTTGCTTGTTTGCCTAGTGTTTCTTTTATTTTATCTCTAGCTTCTTCTAACTTCTTTTTATTATCGTCAAATTGAATTAGTTTTTCTTTTAATTCTTTGATTTTTTCTTTGTTCTTAGTTTTAGATTCCGCCAATAATTGGTTTAATTTCATTTGAACAGATGTCATATTTTCATTAATCTGTTTTAATTCTCTATCAAATGAATCTAAATCAATCTTAAGATTTCTACGCTCTTCTTTAATAGACTTAGCCATGTCATTTAAAATAGAGAAGCCAAACAATCTATCAATGATTTGCTTCTTGTCATTATTAGACATGGTTAAAAATGACTTAAAGTCATTAACCGATAGAATAATAATGTTTTTAAACACGTGGTAAGGAATACCGTATACTTCTTCTTCTAGATATTCTTGAACTGATTTTTTACCGGCTTTATCAAATTCGATTCCATTAAGCATTACTTTAAAATGATTAGGTGCAAGTCCTCGCTCAATATCAACTTCGATATTTTTACATTGAACTTTTAACTTTACCATTAAGCTTTTATTAATTCTATTAGGTAAGTCTTGTAATTTTACACCTTCTAATTTTCCGTATAGTCCAAACACAATGGCATTAGCGATAGTAGTTTTACCATCGCCATTTTTACCAGTCGTTAAAAACAATTCTGCTTTATCATCTTCAAAGCTTAAAGTTTGAGCTTTATTACCGTAAGATGCAAAGTTTTTAAATTCAATAGATTTTATTCTCATATATCAAGATCGTAGTTGTATGCACTTCTATCGTGTAGTTGTTTTAATGTTTGTTTAAGCTTTTGTTTCACATCATCGTCGTGGTGTGTGCCATCAACATACATATTACATAAGTGCAAAATGTTGTAATTTTTGTAAAGATCTTCTATTTGATCCATGTCGTACAAATCTTTGTCTAATAAATCATCATCTTCATAGATGTTTGGTTCTATTTTTCTAGATATTTTTTGTACTCTATTGATTAATTTAGAAAGAGCGCTTGATGTTGCAATTTTAGATGGAACATAAAGATCTACAAAGTTATTTTCAATTTGTTTTTTAAATTCACCTAATTGAACCATATAAAGACTCTTTAAATTGAATTTTAAAAACTTAGGTGATCTGTCATTTTGAAAGAAAGTTTCTTCCATAGTTTCTAAATCTACTAAGTCAAATCCTTTAGCGTTACCAGAGTCTGATCTAGTTAATTCATAAGGAGTTCCTACTAATCTAAGTTTACCTTTAGTTTGTCTATAATGAATGTGACCCGAGTAAACTGCATCAAATCCTTTATATGATTCGCTATCTGTTCCGTGTAAGTTTCTAACTTTATTATTTAAAGCTACACCTGCAACTTCAGAGTGACAGAAAACTATATTTGTTTTTGGAAACTTAAGTAGAGTTTCAATCTCATGATCTTCATCTCTTCTCCATGGCATCATTAAAATTTCTTTACCATTCCAATTTAATGCCTTTGGTTTTTTATAGATGTTAACATTAGGGATCCATTTTAAAGTATCAATTGAAGTAACTTCGTTTGATTTTTTAGCCCAAATATCATGATTTCCACAAATAACATGTGTTGGTAGTATCTTGCCAAGTCTTTCGAACAGCTCTATCGCATAATGTAATACTTTAAGATTTATGCTTTGTCTGTTATCAAAGACATCACCTACCTGTACTAAAACATCACCGGGTTTAACATGCTCTTTTAATGTAGGAATAAATACGTTTTCGAAAAAGTCTTGTTGAATTTCAAGCCATTCGATCGAATTAGACCTAACGCCAAAGTGCAGATCCCCAAGGACCCACACTCTTTTGACTGGTTGATTTGTTTTTTTATCTTCTATCATCTAAAATAAACGATTTATCTTTTTCTTCTTTAAAATTTTAGTTCTAATGTCTAACTCTTGGATTAGCTCTTCTTTGAATTTATTGCTTAAAGAAGCATAAAATTTGGTTGGATTGATATTGAAATAATCTGAAGTTTCAGAAAATAATTCTATCTGTGAGTATTTTAAATTTAATTCAGAGACAATAAATTCATAGATCTCATTAATGTCCATCTTTTTAAGCTTTTTAGCTTGAGACAAATCATCTAAGTCATTAAATGATCTAAATCTAGATTTATCTATTAGACCATGAATATCACGTCTAATCATCTCTAATTGAATTTTATCTTCTTCATCTCGATCATCGCTATATTGCGGTGAGATTTGAAATGAAATACTTGAGTCTAATTGAAAATCTTGTTCTTCAAACGTATTATCAAATATTTTATCTCTTTTAATCGGATTGGGTGTTGGAGTTTGTTCCATTGTTTTATATTGAATGTATGTTTGAATTTGAAATATCGTCGGTCTCTGTTAATCTCATGTATTGATAATTAATAGCTAATTTACATTTGACTCCTCGGCCTTCACCATCTCTGATCTTTAAAATCTTTAACCAGTATTCATAACTGGCTCTCATTATGTCGTCTTGAATAATACCTAACATGACGTCTGCCGTGTGTGAAAGACCTGCAGATTCTGCAACGTCTGTCATAGATATATCACTTGAATTGTAACCTGAACGTGTAATCTGTGTAGCTGTTACAATTAACCATTTGTTTCTAACTCCCATGGCTCTTAGATCTTCAGCAATTTGCTTGATCTTTAAGTATGTGTTTTCAGAGTTTGGATTTCTATAGTTTGACAAGATGTTAATATAGTCAATAACTACTACACCTAATTTGATTTTACGTTCTTCTTCGATTTGTTTTAAATAAGCTTCGATATCTGGTACTGTAGCTTGAGAAGTTGGAAATTGCTTAACAAATAATTGACCTGGTGGAGTCAAACCATCACCTACAGTTTCTAACTTTCTTCTAAGATAATCTACGTTTTTAGCTTTGTCATCATATTCAGTCATTGGTATAGAAAGAACATTAGATCCAATACGCTTCATAAATTTATGAGCTGACATCTCTGCTGTAATTACTGCAGTGTTAACACCCATCTTTACAAAGTTAGAAGCGTCATTAGCTAAATAGATTGACTTACCAATATTTTGCTCACCTACGTAAACAACTAAAGTACCGTCTTTGTCATAACCACCACCTAAAGCTCTATCTAAGAAATTATAACCTGTTGAGAATTTTGTAACACCTTCTTGAAAGTGATCTGTTGGATTAAAGAAATCTAAACCTAAATCTGAATTAAAGGTAAGTGAATTTCTATCATTGATTAAACCTTTAACCTTTGAGATAATATCGTCAACGTTATCAGGATTAACCTGTGTTGTTTTGATGTACTCGATGGTGTCAATCAATGTTGTATCAAAGTTTCTCCACTTGATCCATGATTCAGCAGTAGAATTCATCCACTCTTCATCATATTGTGTAAGATCTGAAGAGTAAATAATGTCTATTAAATCTTCATCAACTTCTTTTTTACCTCGTTGAATTAATAATTTCATTTGCTCTTTTGATGGAGCCTCATGAAACTTCTCATAAAACTTAGTAGCTAAATAGTGCATTGCATCTATTTCTTCACTTGTATAAAAGCCTTTTTTAATGGCTTCTAAATATTTAGGTTTTTGTAATGAAAGCTTAAAAAATACTTTCTCGAAATCTTGTCCGAACTTCATTATGAAAATGGGTTTAAAATTATTCTATAAGCTTCTTTGTCTTCTGTTTCATTGGTGCATTCTAATAGACCAAGTTCTAATCCTCTTTTCAAAGCATTGTCTATATTTTCTACAGGCGCAGTTGGGAATTCATAAGTCACAAGAGCATATTTGGTAAATGTACCTTTGTATCTTTCAGGATTCTTTTTAACCTTTAAAAGATATTGATAAACTATATCAAATGCATCCGGGTATGTTTCGAATTCATTCTCAATACCCAAGATGTATTTAATTGGTAATTTATCTTCAACTAGTTCTTGTAATTCTGTACTCATATTAATCTTCGTCTATAATATCGTCAATTGTAAATCCAGTAGTATCTGAATTGTAATTAAAAATAGGTTGGATGTGTGCATCGATTTGCTTTAAAACATCTTCAGTAAACATTTTTTCACTAAAGAATTCTGCATTAGAAACTGTAGTATCTAAGTGTTTTGCAATCCATGTTCTAGCACTGTCTTTTGGAATCTTTTCTTTGGTTTTAGGATCGATTGTTCCTCTTGTAATTCCACAAATATCCCAAGTTGCATATTGCTCTAAACCAACGTATCTGTTCATACCTTTACTGAAATCCAAATGGAATTTAACAGGATGAGGTTTTGCAAATCTATTTTTAGCTGGTTTTGCAGTTACAATAATACCAACTCTTTCTGCTCCATCTTTTAATTGAGCTTTTGTTAAAATTAAAACAATAGAAGCTGCATATTCTGGTCCAGTTCCACCACCAACAGTATGCGTTGGCATAAAGTCTTGTGACAAGTAAGTGTGGTTTGTAAATAAGAAAGGAATCTTTAAATCAGCTAAAGGAGTCATGATAATTCTAAAGATTGATTTTAAAACTTTAGAACGAGTCATATCTGCTTTATCAGAGCCTGAGGCTGCATCATCGATCTCTTTTTGTGTAGCTAAGTTACCTGCAGAATCCAGTAATATCATCACCTTAGGTAATTCTGCGCCGTTTCTTTTAGCTTCTTGCATCTTCTTAGTAATTGTAGTTACAGAAGTTCTAAATTCTTGTACAGTATTAACTGGTTGATAGTTTACTTTGGAAATATCAATGCCAAACTTTTTCATAAGTTCTTTATCGATAGCTGCTTCTGAGTCATAATAAATGACGCTGTAACCTTTTTCGATAGCTTCTCTTACTGTATTTAACATTAAGAAAGTTTTACCTGTTCCTGATGGTCCAGCCACTGAACATGCTCTGTTGTTTGGCCATCCTTTGAAAAGAGATCCAGAAACACACGCATTTAAGTGATAGTTTCCAGTATCTAAGTATTCTGTAATCTCACTGAAATCTGACATTTCCATTACAGAACCCATTGGGTTTAAATTTGCTAATTCATTGTTCAAATCATCGAACGTGAATGTTTTGTTGCTTTTAGCCATTTTGTATTTGTTTTTTTTCTAATTCTCGTAATTGTTCTAGTTCTTCTAGTGCATTATTCAAATCTGTTTCAACTAATGACATTCTAGTTTGTAGGGTTTCAATTCTATGATACAATTCTGTATATTTTTCAACAAAATCGATCTGCTCTTCAGAGTAGTTTTTTAAAAGATCCATATTAAAATAATGAAGTTGAATAAATTAAGTTTCTGTTTAATGTCTGAAGACCAATACAGCCTAAAACTCTATTCAATGGATCAATTACTGATTTTTCAAATTGAGTTTCATAATCTACAGCTGGTGCAAATTCATAAGGATGATCACCTGGTAAATATGCAAAGATCTCACATGTTTTATGTTCACAATGGAATAATCTTAGCTTTTCACCATTACCAATCATTCTGTATTTGTTTTTATACTTAGGATTGTTATTCATTAAGTAATTATAAAATCCAGCAGCTTTAACATTGGGTGGACATTTTAGTCCATATTGAAACTCAACGTGATCGTCTACGATATACTTCTCTAAATTGTTTGTTCTCTTGTTAAAAGAGATTTCATCTATCGGTGCTAACTTAAATTCTTTCTTAGCCTTTTTAAGAAACGAAACAATAGTTGTTAAAGTTTCTGGGGTTGGCTTCTTTTCAAAAAGAATTTGTAATGCTTCTGATAGTTTTTTACGAGCAAACATTGGTGTTGAAGATTGAATAGTATCATAACCGATGGTTTTGATCTTCTTTAACATTGCATGTCTTTCGTTTACGCCAAGTTTATCGTCCCATGCTAAATTCTGCAAGTATTTCTTTTTAGCCATCCAAATACCTGAGTATGCAATAGATTCCAATTCAAATTCTAAAAATGAATCAGTGTTTCTGTTTTCAGCGTATTTGTCTAGCGACTTAACGATATAATCTTTGATACGTAAATTGTAAAGTTTAAGAATAAACGTTACAATGTCTAGTTTTTCACCTAACCACTCGATAGATTCATACATCTCTTGAAATTGGACGTAATTAGAATCCGTATCGATATAAATTACAGCTGGTTTAACGCAAGCTCTTTTAACTTTGATATTTAATTCTTCATGAATTTTAGTATCTTTGACAAAGAATTCTTGAAAGTACTTATTAAGTATCTTTTCAGAATATAAGATTGCATTTTGACCTTGTAAAGTAATAGATTCAGCAATGTCAATATTAAAGAAGTGAAACCACTTATTACCAAAGGCTCCGTAGATCGAGTTAAGTGTTAACTTAACTGCTTGTTCATAAGCTGTAAACTTAGCAGACTCGTTTGAATAAAAGTCTGCTAAGGATTTAAGCTCAACCAAAGTTAGTTGGTCTTCTGGTTTATTAAGTAGTTGTTCAATAGTCATTAATCAGTGCTTTGGCAAGTTGCGATTGTTAAAAGAGTGTTTGAATCTTTAGAGCGTAAAACTACTCTATTGTTAAAGACATAAGTAGAATAATCTTCTTTGTCAAATAAGTTCAAATACTTTTTGTAAACAGTCACATTAGCCTTAGAAACGCTAGTTGAATTGATTAATTTGTTGTAAGATTTACCTTTAATACGAACACCTTCTTTAGAAGTTGAAATTGCAAAAGTCTCGTCTTTATCTAAGTTGAAAAGAGATTTAATCTTAGACGTATCAGTAAATGATAAATCAAAATTAACTTCAGCACCTTCAGTCATGAAGATATTTTGTAATTGAGACTCTGTTAAGTCTTTGTAACCCAAAGATGGTTCTGAACAAGCTAAAACGATTTCTAACTCGTCATTAAAGATTTTAAATGTAGAAGCTACACAGTCTTCATCGTTTTCTACGAATTCAATTTCTGCTTGAATAGAATCGTATTCAAATTGTTTGAATGCTTCGATAATTTTACCAGCGTCAAAGAAAGCCACTTTAAGGTCTTTGTCTGATGTTAATTGACTCGCATCAATTTGAAATACTTCTGAAATTGGAAGTGTGTGGTGTTTTACAGCGTCACGTTGTGGCAAATAAGCTGAAGAGATGATTTGTTCGTCTTTAATTTTGAAATAGACAAAAGAATCAATAACTCTCAAACGATTAATGAATGCTACAAAGTTGTTCTGATCTACTTTGTTAATAACTACTTTCATGTTTTTTGTGTTTAAATTAAATTATTTAAGCATTATAATTGAATTAGTCATTTTGTTTCATAAAAAAACCTGCCATTACTGACAGGTTGAAACTCTTATGAGTAGGTCCTCCGATTCTATCCTGAGGAGTGGTTCTTTATTTATCAATTTTAGTTATCAATTTTAGCCGCATTCATATAAACGTCATCATTCAAATATCGATTAAGTACGTCGATGATATTTTTAATACTATTAGCTCTATCCTGTGGTTCATTACTTTCTAGTGCTGATAATAAAATAGCATTTGCTGGACTATTATCTCTAGGTGTAATGCCGTATGTTAACGCTTTTTTAATTCTCATCGCATCCCTATCGCTATATAAATTTTTGATCGACTGTGGCATTCCATTTGTGTTTGCTTCGTTTGCAAATTGTTCGAATAATTCAATGTGTTTCATAATTTTGTTTTTTTGATATACAAATATAATTAATTTATATGAAATAAAAAAATATATTTAAGATTATTTTATTATATATCTCCTTAAAAACATAAAAAGGGCAGGAATAGTAGCGAACTTGTTTCCTGCCCAACCCGTTAACTAAAACGGTCCTAAAATGTGGCTGTGTTTCAAGCCACCGGATCTTTTATGCCTCGCAGCTTGCACATTCAAGAATATCTCTTGCGAATGATTGTGCTGAACTTTGGCTAAATTGATAATATAAAGTTTTAACGCCTTCTTCGTGTGCTGCTAAATACAATTGATTAATATCTTTTGCTGGTACACTTGGATGAATCATTAAATTTAAAGATTGTGATTGATCAATGAACTGTTGTCTTTGAGCAGCTTGTGTAATCAACTCTCTTGGTGTAATTTCAATAAATGATTTAAAAACCGCTTTAGTTGGAAAATCTAAGTGTTGAACTGAACCATCTTTCTTTAAGATTCCTTCCCAAACATCTGTTGTATTTAAACCGTACTTTTCTAATTCTTGAATTAAGAAAGGATTCTTATAGATTGTTTTAGATTTAGCTAAATCTTTTACAAAATAATTAGATTTAATTGGCTCAATTCCCATTGAAACTTGACCATGGATAAATGAACTTGATTTTGTTGGAGCAATTGCAACTAAAGTTGTATTTGCAAATCCCTCTCTTAAAGATGTATAACCTCTTTCGTCATGTAAAAATTTAGAAGCTGATTCAGTTTTTTCTTTAAGTGTTTTAAAGATCTGATAATTTAATTGCTTTGCTTCTAATGATTCAAATTCAATTAATTTAGATTGGAATAAAGAGTGATAACCTAATACACCTACGCCTAATGCTCTGTGTTGAGATGCAAATCTATGTGCTCTTGACATACCTGGCATATTGTAAGATTTCTTAACAAACTCGTCCATCACTGCGTTTAAGAACAACGTGTAGATTTCAATAGCATCTGTGTCTTTTAATTCATCCCAATGTAATAGGTTAATAGAACCTAAACAACATACGAAAGAATTAAAAGAGTCTGTTGGAAGTTGAATTTCAGAACATAAGTTTGAAGCTGTGATTTCAAGACCTAATGCTTTGTATGGTGAATTGTTATTAGAATTATCTTTAAACATGATGTACGGAAAACCAAACTCATTACGTCTTTGAATTACTTTAGCCCAAATTTTACGTTTTTCTGCATCACCAGCTTTCATTTCTTCAAGCCATTTGTCTGTTACAGTAACTCCGTATTGTAAATTTTGGATAGGATTTCCTTCTGTTCCCATATCCAAAAATTCTAAAATATCATTGTGTTCTACTGGTAACCAAGCTGCACATGCTCCTCTTCTTGCTTCTGACTGTTTACACACATCAACTGTAGTGTCATACATTCTAGCGTAGTGGACTGGACCGTCTGCTGTTCCACCTGTTGAAATTTTAGCTCCTCTTTCTCTAATGTTTCCTAAGAAAATTGAAGTTCCACCTCCGTATTTACTCATCATTCCAATTTCTCTAGAACCATTTAAGATACTATCTAAAGTATCGTCAACGTTTGATCCATAACAACTGATTGGAAGTCCTTTATCTTTTCCGAAGTTAATCCAAACCGGTGTTGAAAGGCTGTAAAATCCTCTAGACATATAGTCTTCAAATTTGTTAGCAAAACCTTCAATTTTTAAATACTTTTCTGCTTTGTTAGCAATGTCCTTGATTCTTTGTTCAGGCGTTTCAGTAATGTAGCCTCTTGATAAAAATGTGCGACTGTCTTCATTTAGCCAGTAGTATTTCTTATAATCCATTTAATTTTTTATGTTTTGTTTTTTAGAATAAATCGTCTTCTGTAATAGACTTGCTTTTTTTGTTATAATCGATTTGTTTTTTGTAAAAGAAATCACCTTCTTTGGTTGAAAGAATTTCTACATCAAACCATAACGTCTTTTCAATTTCTTGAAAATCTACATCAAACACAGGTTTCATACCAATTCTTTGTAATGAATTGTTAAATCTGTTTTGAATAAACTGTTGAATTGTGTTTTTTGATAAGAAGCTTAATTCGCCTTTTTCAAAGATCCAGTCTAAAATTTTGCATTCGGCAATATAAGCTTTCTTACATGCGGAATCAATTAATTGTTCAAACTCTTCGTCGAACCATTCTGGATTTTCTTCTTTGATAATGTTAATAAGTTCTGAACCAAAATTACCATGAATTTCTTCTTCTTTTGAAGTAGCCTCAACTACATTCGAGATACCTTTAAATAGGTTTTTCTCTTTGTTAAAGCTCATCATGATTAAAAATTGACTAAATAGACTCACGTGTTCGATGAATAAAGAAAATAATAACACTGATTTTGTGTACATTTTATTGTCTTTGCTTCTTGTGCCGTCTAAATATTTTGATAGATATGCGATTCTATCTTTAATAGCTGGAATTTCTACAACGCTTTGGAATTCTTCTTCAAGACCTAAAACTCGTAGTAATTGAGCGTATGCGTCTTTGTGTCTTACTTCAGATTCGGCAAATGTCATACCGACATCTCCGATTTCTGTGATTGGCATTCTCTTATAAAGATCTGCCCAAAATGTTTTAACATTTACCTCGATTTGAGCAATAGCCAACATGGATCTTTTAATAACTTCTCTCTCTTGATCTGTGATTTTAGTTTTAAAATCATCAATATCTGTTGTGAAATTGAATTCTGTATGGATCCAATATGAGTGTCTAATTGCATCTTTATATGCTAGTAATGAAGGGTATTCGTATGGTAAAATATTTACTCTTTTTTGAAAAATATTGCTCATGATTTGTAAATTTTTTATTTGTTAGTTATATATTATTGTCAAAATACTCATGAACTTATTGAGCTGCTTTTTCAAGAGCCTTTATTTTCTTTTTAAGCTCTTCTGCTTTATGAAAATATTCATAGGACATACCCTTGTATTCTTTTCTTTGTGAATAAAGATCTGATAATATTTTTTTAAGAATAGAATCTTCGTTTTTATAAACTACACCGTTTTCACAAACAATAACATTTTTATCTTTACGTCTTTCTTCTATTTTAGATGGCTGTACCTTTTCAATGAAAGCATCTGGAGAAACATTAAACTGTCTCATAATAGATGGATATAGCGATGCGTAGTCAAATGCACTTACTCCTTCATAAAAACCAACAATAGGTTCTTTAACAAATGCTCCAGCAAATTGACCGTCTTTTTTATTATCTTCTCTAGCTTCAGTTCCAATACGTTTACCTTCAGATGCAATTTTTCTTGCAATCAAAGCTTCAGTTACTGCCACCGGAGAAGCTGCTTTATATAATGGCATTTTTGTAATAGATGCAAGAGTAATAAGTACATCCATTGATTTTAATTTTTTATCAATGTAATAAACTAAGATGGAGTCAATTACGTTATAATAGATGTACTTCGTAAAGTTATCTCTATATAAATCTTGTAATGACCCTGTGAATTTAATCTTATTAGTACCTAACACTTGACTAGAAACGTAATCCAAAGAGTTTGACTCTTTTACTTTAACAGATCTATCATATTTGTCATATAATTGCATGTAATCTAGAATTCCCATGTGTAGTGGTCTACTGTCTTCTGGATCTAATGAACCTGTTCTGGACGAACCAACTATATCGATCTGTAGATGTTTACAACGATTTACAATGTACTGCCAGTCATAGTTAATGAAGTTCCAGCCAGTCATCATAGGAAACTTCGGCATAAATTTATAAACGAAAGTGTAAACCATGTCATACTCTGTTTTAAATTTAATATATTGAAATGTCCACTCATCACCAAATTTTTTCATGTATTCGTTAGTGTCATCTTCAATCTTTTTAATTTTATCAGACTCTAAGTCTTCTAAACCTAATACGATTACTTTTTTGTCTGGTGTAACTATAGAAAAAGCTAAGATTCTTGATTTAGCTTCTTCGGCCTTTGGAAAACCATCGACAATTTCAGTTTCAATATCGACGAAATATGTTCTAGGTGAATTATATTCGTAAATAACTTCTTTGTCTTTTTCTGGTAAACCATCCATAAAATAAACTAATGAAAATTTATTAAATTGTCTAGCTTGCGAAAGTTTCACTGAACGCCCATCCCAATTTTTAAAATCTCTACTAGCACCAGCTTCTTTAGGATCACAAACATACCAATTTTTAAATTGTGTGATTGGATAACGTTTAAAATCTATAGTGCCTTCTTTATTGTAATATGAAACAATAATCTCTTTCTCTCTTTGTTCAATGTCTAATAGCATATTAATATCCGCGTTGTTGGCGTGCTTTGTTTTCAGCTGCCTTTGTGAAGTAATAGTTATATGCTGTTTTTGCGTCTAAGCCAATAGAAGCTGCGTAATTGATAAAGAAGTGTAGAATGTCGATCCATTCCATGTACAATTCTTTTTTATCACCTTCAGAAAGATCTGCAACTTTTAAAGTGTCATACTTGGCAAAATCTTTTTTCCAGTATTTCCAAACTGCGTTACCGCTACCGTCTTTAATACCACCTAAAGCATCTGTCATCTCGTGAATTTCATCAATCACAGCATGTGTATTTACATGCCAAAAATTCATTACTTCGCGGATTGTCATATCTTCAAACTTAATTCCATAAGTCTTTTCCTGCATCTCTTTTTGATGCTCCATTATATCTGCTAAATGGGTTGTAGATTCATCATAGAAGTCATTAACTTCTAAATCTTTACATTCGTTGTCTATGTTTGCCATGTTCTTATTTTTCAGGTTATATTTAAAAAGGCTTAATTGTTTCTATTGAATTATTTAAAAAATGTATTGGTTTTCAAATCTGACAAAGCAGATGCTATAACTTGATGCATATCATAGTACTTGTATTCTGCTAATCTTCCACCAAAAAATATATTTTTTATATTACTTGCAGATTGTTTATATTTTTTAAAAATAGATGTGTTGCGTTCGTCATTGACTGGATAATAAGGTTCAACGCCTCTTTTATAGTCTACTGGATATTCCCAAGAAACTACTGTATCTTTTTGATTTTTAAAATTAAAATGCTTATGCTCTATAATTCTTGTATATGGAATAGTCGCATCTGTATAATTTACAACAGCGTTACCCTGAAAGTCTTTATTTTCTATGGTCTCTGTTACAAAATTGACTGTCTTATATTCTAAATCGCCATACTTGTAATTAAAATATGCATCTATTGGTCCTGTGTAAATTATTTTATCTGCTTTAGAATTCCAATAATCTCTGTCTTTTAGATAATCTTGATTTAATTCTACGTCTATACCTTCTAACATTTTTTCAAATAGACTAGTGTAGCCATCGATTGGAATGCCCTGATATTTGTCATTAAAATAATTATTATCCCATGTAAAACGTACTGGCAATCTTTTAATTATCGAAGCTGGTAAAAGCTTAGCTGATTTCTTCCATTGTTTTTCAGTGTAACCTTTAATTAGCTTTTCGTAAATATCTGTGCCTACCAAAGAAAGCGCTTGCTCTTCTAAATTTGTAATTGGACCAGTGTATCTTTGTAAATCTATAATCTTTTTGGCTTCCTCTGGTGTTTTAGTTCCCCATAATTTATAAAAAGTCCACATTGAAAATGGAAGAGAATACATCTCATCTTTATAATTAGCTATTGGTGAATTTTTAAAATTGTTAAATTCTCCAAATTGTTGGATCCATTGCCATATAGCTTTATCATTTGTGTGAAATATATGAGCTCCGTATTGGTGAACATCGATATCATTTACTTTTTTAGTATATGCATTTCCACCGATGTGGTTTCTTTTATCAATCACGAGTACTTTCTTGCCTAAACGGCTCAGTTCGTATGCACAAACTGAGCCGTAAAAACCTGCGCCGACTATTAAATAATCGTAATTCTTATTAAGCATCTTGTAATCTTGCTTCTAAATTTTTAAAATGATTTAAATTATCAATAAGTCTTTGCTTAGTATGTTCAAATTCTGGATCATTAATAATTTCATTTATTAAATTAACGCCTTCTTCAACCCTATTAGTCCAAAAACAGGCTACTGATAACTCATCGTTGATATATTTACCGTAACAATTAGCGTTTACAAATAATAAATATTTACTTTGTGCATATTTTAAAGAAATTCCTTTGGCTTTCTTTAAATAATCATAAGCTAATGTATAATTTCCAATGCTATTCAAATATAAGCCTAAATAAAAATAAGGTTCCGCTCTATCTGGTGAAATAGTTATAGCTGCATTCATTTCATCAATAATTAAATTAGGATCTGAACCGGGTATACTCATTAAACATCTTGAAATTCTCATTTGAGCTTCAAATCTTTCTTCACTCCAAGTATCTTTTAATCTTGTATAAAGTCTATTCCATTGCAAACCTTCTATCATCATACTAGAATCCATATAACTTTGTGCACAATAGAAAGCTGATCTGTGATTTAATCCATCTGGATCATCTACCAAAGTATCGAAGAATTGCTTTTTCAATCTTTCAGCATCGTAAAAATATTTCTTAGGATCAAATGCTCTTGATCCAACTGGATCGCATATAACCCAACCTCTTGTTGATAAATCTCCTACTGAGTAATGAGGTCTTTCAATACATTTAATTATCGTATGCGCTGTTCCACAGAATTTCCAATGCACTCTATTATTATAAATGACTGTTGCTTTGTAAGTTGCAGTTCCACGTTTCATGGTCATGTGATATGCGTCTTCACCAGCATCGTCATTAGTAAAACTAAAATCACCTGCTAAAATATCATCAGCATCTAGATGCAATACGTAATCTGTTTTACCATGTACATATTCCATCATCATGTTTTTATTCTTGTCAAAACCGAACCATTTATCGTTATGAATTTCTCCTGGAATTCCAGTACGATCCATAAACTCTTGGACAATTTCTAACGTTCTATCGGTAGAACCGTTGTCGGCAACTACAAGATAATCAATATATGGTGCAACTGCATCAAGAACTTGTCCTATGACGTGTTCTTCATTTTTACACATGGTTGCAAATGCTAATGTCGGTCTGTTCATAATTATTATTTTACGTCTATGATTTCGCCCCATTCTCGTTGGGCATTGATTGATTGTTTAGTATCTTCATTTTCAGGTTTAGGATTACCACCTACATTCCAGAACCAAGCTCCAGGATTTCCATTTTTAAGCATTAATTCCCATGCTTTAGCGTCATAATTCAATGCACTTGGAAATGGCGGTTCAAACTCAGCTGCTACGTTTTGGCTAAATTCTTTTGGATGTGACCAAATAGTTGCTCTACCTCTTTCACCATCTTTGATATTTCTAGCTACTGCAACTCCATTAAATTCTGCATTAGGCCATGCAATTTGCAAAGCTCTACCTAAAACACCAGTTGAAATAGCATGCCAAACTTCTTTAGGTTCACCGTGTACTTGTGCCATATCATAAGCTACTTTAACTGCAGCTGCTGTAACTAATTCGTGTCTTAAACCTAAAGGTATAAAAAAGCCATTGTTTTCTTTGGCCCAATCAGCTGCAATTTTATTAAGATTTGGCATTGCTGCAATTCTACGGAATTTCATATCTGCGCCTCTTTCAATACAAATGGCTTGATGATCTGAAATTTCTTTTTGACTTGGACTAAAAAGAACTAGTTTTTTATTGTATTTCTCAGCTAAATAAGCTAATGAAATTCCAGCAAAACCATATCTTGGCTGTACATAAACTAAAGTATCTGATGGACAACTTTGAACTAAAATATCACCAAAGCGACACTTAGAACCAAAGCCCATTAAATCTTCTCTAACTACATTAAATCCTTCGTGTTCTTTTACAATAGGCGCTGGAAATGGATCTTTCCAATCTCCTGCTAATTCTAACCAAGCATCTCTATTTGGGTAAGCTAAATTTAAGTCTTGGTTAAAACTACTTTTTGTATGATTATTGTGTGACATTTAATCTTTTTTAAGTGAAAATGATTCTGGAAATATCCAAGTATAAGGTATTCTTTTTGTTGGTGATTTAACACCATGCGAGATTGCAATGTGTTTATAAAAGAAACACGTTTTATCTTCTATGTTTAACCATTTTTGGCTTGTCATTGGATTCTTAGGATGATTAACTAAAGTTTCCATTTGTTCTAACCACAACTCAGCATATTTATTCTCGGCAATAAATTCGCCGTTTTTACCGATAGTGTACTTAACTTTACCATTAACATTAGCACCGCTAAAAACTTGTTGCATACCATCAAAGTGTCCTGTTCCACCATATAAAGGTGTTTCTGGATCTATTAAATGTGGATATGCCATGGCTAAATATCTAGCTGCATTTTTACATGGATATAAAGGACTTCTAAAGTTTTGATCCTCTTTAAAATACTTCTCCATGATTTTAGCAAATTCCATCATCGTATAAGGTCTGTCTAAATTCTCTAGAACATGTGACATTTTTTCTGCCGCTCTTTTTGGACCCCACAGAAGCCACTCCTTAACATCTGTGCCCTTTGGATAGTATATCTGAAACAGATCATTGCGTGCGTGTCTATTATCTTTAAAATGTTTCTTAAGAGCTTCTTCACCATCATTGATTAACATTGTTAAAGTTCCCCAATGCTCATTAGTAAATGAAAACACCAAAGTATACCAAAGTCTTTTCATTGGATCAGTCACATCTTTCATTAAATCGCAAAAAGGATGTTCATGCCAGTGTAATCTGTGTGAAAATATCTGATAATCTTCAGCTAATAATTTGTCTTGTCTTTTATCGAAGGCTTCGCAAAATTCAAAGAATTTATCAAAACGTTCTTCTTGCGTCCAATCTTTCATCCAAGATTCAATAGGCTTGCCATTTTTCATTTTAACATCAGCCGTATTTGGATATTCGATGTTTGTATAATGAACGCCTTCGTCTTCAAACAAAGATTCTGCTTGCTGATATTTCTTTTTTGCTTTTGGTAATTCGCAAGCATCTGGTCTTATAAAATCTTCTGCTAATAAAGTATTCATTATTTGTATATTTTTTTAACCATTTCTTTATATTGATCTACTGTTAGGCCAGCTTCTACTAAAATTTTATCATCTGATGGGTGACTAGTCATTCCATTAAACGTCTTAACTATACCTAAATCTAACATGGCTTTTTGTCTGCCAAATGGATGATCTTTTATTGTACTACTATTCCAGACTGTGTCCATGTCTACGTGGTTGTAATCTTTTCCCGGCCTTAAGTAGTTTTCGATCCATCTAATATAATCACAGGCCACATCTTCTGCGTTATATGGCAGCGATCCTGTATCTGCGTAGATCTTAGTCATAACCGCATCTAAGAATTCTTCTCCTTTTTTATTACCTTTACCATTTTCAGGATCTGCTAAATAACCAATACATTCTACTGCGTTAGTTCCATAGTAAAACATAGATTCTCTAACAACATATTCTGGGTACCAATCTGCGATGTCTGCGATAACTGCAGCATATTGAAATCTATAAGCTCTTAAACCATTATCATAGTTCCATTTAAAAAGCCATTCACCTAATTCTCTAAGTTGTTTCTTTTCTCCAGTTGTTAAATATGTTGCTAATTCTCTAGCTAATCTTGGTGCAAATTCACAAAGATAATAATCTCCACCTCTTTTGTAAGTGTATTTTACTTCATTAGAAAATCCTGTCATACCAACAAATAAATCTTCTGAATTAGTTTGATTTTCTGGTGGCTTTGGAAAGGCTGGAAATTGATAACCAACTGAAGTATAAAATGGATATTGGTGTGATTTAATCACTTCGCACATATCTTCTATCGTATCACATTCATGTAAATGAAATAAGATTGTGTTGTGATAACCAGAAGGTTTAGTTGCATAATTAATTCCAGAACCAGTAACTCTGTGCAGAATAAAAAGATAAAGCCATTCTTCTAATCCAAATGTTTTCTGCTTTCCTGTCCAGTTTTTAGCAACTTCTTCTCGCTGTGGTGTGTAAATGCCATTTTTCATTTTATCCCAATAAGGATGCTCCGGTGTCCAACCATAAAAAATATCGTTTACAATTTGAGAAAAACCTGCATATTTTCTTTCAACAACATCATAAAGTTCTATGTGCTCCATTAAAGAATCGCCCATATTACTTTCCATATATCCAACTGTTCCTAAATTACAAAGATCTTGCTGCTTTTGTGCAAGATCAAAGTATCTTATAAACTCGTCGTAATATCTTGTAGTTTGAATTTTCATTATGCGTTATGCTTTTCAAAAATATCGTAATAGTCTCCTTCAGCTTTTACACCAACAGTACGCTCTAATTCTGTGTTTGATTCATCTACTAAAATAACAGTAGGCACACTTCTAATTCCAAATTGTGCTGATAACTCTTCGTTCTCATCTACATTAATTTTTTCAACAGTGTACTTTTGGCCAACCTTTTCCATAATTGGTCCTAACATTCTACAAGGTCCACACCAAGGTGCAGAAAAATATAAATATTTCATAAATTTATGTTTGCGTCTTAAAATAAAGACATTGTTTTCTTTTCTAATCTTTTGTTTGGGCAATTTGCTGCCATGTCCCATCGATAATACTCTCTAGAAATATGAACAGATTTTGGTTGTTCCATCACGTCAAACGTTAATTCACCTTTATCATTAAAATAAACATCTGAATGTTTGTAAACTTTCCAATTATTTCTTTTGCACATTTCATCAATATAGTTATTGATTTCTTTAGACAATTGAGTACGTTCTAACCAAGAGCCGTAAAATGGAGTGTCTTTATAGTAACCTGTTTTTGGTAAAACTCTTGATTCATTTTCGATTGGTAAAACATGGATCAATTCAATGTTACTAACTCCGTTTTCTTGTAATGATTTAAGTTGTTGCTCATAATTTTTCATCATGATTTCAACTGCATTTTTAGGATTAGCTTGTCTCATCAAGTGATGTCTAATATCAATATTACCCATATAACACGTTAGTGTTTTTATCCACGGATAAATGTAAGAATCTAATCCTCTTTTAAGAGCGCCGTGCATTGTTAAACCGTCGTGTCTTTGGCACATATAACCAGCTTGATACATTCCAAATGAGTGACTATCACCAAAACAAAGCTTGTCTGTTTTTTCAATATGATCTATTTTAGGAATGTCATTAGCACAAATACCTTTGATCAAATCAATGTCTTGTTCTAAAGTCTTAAATAAATCTGTACCTGTTTTTAATCGTTGTTCAATTAAAGCACCAATACACGGCATCTCGTGATGTAAACTATACATCTTAACTTTACTCTTAATACGAATTATTTGATTATATAAATCATCATTAGCTCCTCCAAAAATATTAAAGTTGCCTTTGAATTCCATACCGTGATCGATTAAGATAATGTCATAGTTATTCCAATCAGTTTCGTTTGATGTGATAACATCTACGCTTTCAAATCCAGCATTTGTCAATTGATTGGCAATCATAAAACACCACGCAGATTTATGTGAACTAATCTTAGGGCTTAATTTACCAACAAGAGCTGAAATACCAATCTTAGCTGATTTGTCAGTAACGTAGTCTGTAAAATAACTAAACTCTTGATTATTCATTCGTAACTGGTTTTTCAGTGTCTTTATAACCGAATTTTTCAACATAATTATCTAGAGCACCTAAGTAAGCTACTGCATCTAATAAATTATCTTGTTTGTAGTTGTATGAGTGACGACTTAATTTTAATGCAACTAAAGCTGCGTACATGTCACTACCAGAAAAATCTTTACCAGTCATACCGCTGGCAATTTGTGCGGCTCTGCGCATACCTTCTTCAAATGGACCATATTGACGTTCTTTTTCTTCAGAACGTTCATTAATAATCTTGTTTGCTTGGTCTAATATGTTCATAGATTATGTTTTAGATATTATATTTATACGAATTAATTTGTTTCAGTTTTTGGCCAACCGCCTAACGGCATAATTTTACCATTATCAATTGGACCATTTTCATTCACCCAATCTTCTCTACCCGAGGCAACTCCCATAACTTTAATAAAGCCACATGTAAATGCTTTTACTTTATCTATGGCCATTTGAGCATCTTCAGCCATTACACATGCGACAAAATCAGACTTATTGCTCCAGTTTGGAACTAATAACATTTCATCTTTGTAATGTAAATAATAAATTGTGTATGGTTTCATTTTGTTTCTTTTAATTATGTAGTAAATATACAAAAAAAATCTCAAATATAAAAATATTTTAGCAACTTTTTTAATAAATAGTTTGTCGAATAACCGACTTAAATAAACTATTGATAACCAATGGCTAAAGC